>Ga0351901_1042_pt1 | contig 42581 bp, 41 predicted proteins | sample BONcelHT113001D4_FD_206875 | JGI IMG/M metagenome (GOLD analysis project Ga0351901, IMG submission 206875) | Enriched cells from coal bed in the Powder River Basin, Montana, United States - BONCAT cells T11 rep1 HSBNCT.T11.300.1.D4 ...
CCGCAGGCCCTAAGGATTTTTTGCGAACGTAAAGGAGAGAAAAAAGATGACAGCGAGAATTATTCTATGTGTGAACGCTCTTTCGGATCCATGACCCGAATTATTCCGCTTCCTAAACCGGTAACCGAGGATGGATCAAATGCACAATTTAAAGACGGTGTATTAGAGGTACGTCTTAAAAAGTTAACTCCTGGTCCTAAACGTCATATTACAATCGAATAAGTGATATTTCTAAAAAAGAAGCAGAATATCAATTGCAGACAACTCCTTTATTCCAATTTGAGGGTATTTGTCGCTAGACTTCATTATCTGAAAAATATTACCACAAATCTAATAATTTATTAAAAATATGCTTCTCTTCGGTTACATCTATTTTTGATGGCTTTAAATGTCTATGAACTAATTTCTGAAAATAATATTGTATTTCAATTAAGGTCGATAATAGTTTTCATACCAAGAATCAGGTCTCATTTTTTTCTCTCCTCCCCTTAAATGTATTTTCAACGTTTATTACTTTTCAATTCTTGGGCTCATCGACGTAGATAGGGATACTCATTGTAGATTTCTTCATTCTCATTGTGTGAACCGGGAGTTATCCTAATGAATTCCATTTGTGTAACAGCCTCCCATATAGAACCGACAATATTACTCAAACAATATTTTCCCGTCTTTTCCACCTCTCGATTTTATCAGGTGTACTTCTAATATTTCGTTTTTATATGAAGCGTTTGACCCTTCTTCGATGACCGGTGAAGGAAGCGGGATGATTTGTGATATATATCCGAAGCTATGTTCACACATCGAATAATCTATTTTCTCTTCTTTTTTCCATTCCTTACGGACACAGGCTATTTTCAAAGCCAGGGGGTGTAACAGATCTATAGTAATATTCTTTTTGAGGTCACCGGGTATCATTTCTGCGGTGACAATTACCTCTTCATCATATTCACTCACCGTAACTTTGATATTGTCTAAGACTCCTGGTAACAACTTCCGGGATGGCTCTTGAGAAACAGGTAGTAATGCAATCGGGCTGGTCTCCTGTAACTGTTGGAAAAGAGAGTCCATATAATTTCTAACGCTCTCAAGTTCATCAAAAATATTCTCATAATTTTGTTTCATCAATTCTATCACCCCTTTTAAATATTCTCTGTCGCAAGGGCTTCCAATATGAGAATTTCCTGTTTAGGTGTCAGTTTATTTGGAATCTTAACCACGATTTTTACGAGAAGATCTCCCCGTTTTTCAGAATTCAGAAAGGGCATACCCTGTTCCCTGAGACGAAAGAGTGTATGGCTCTGGGTCCCACGAGGAATTTTCAATGATGCAGTTCCCGTGATAGTCCGGACGGGTATCTCGCCTCCCAGGATTGCTGTTTTCACCCCGATAGTGGTTGAACTATAGAGATCGGCTCCCTGTCTCTCAAACAAGTTGTCTTTTTTCACATGGACAACGGCATACAAATCTCCTGATGGTCCCTGGTTCTCTCCGGGTTCGCCCTCACCAGCGATTCGGAGGAACTGTTTGTCTTTTACGCCGCGAGGAATTGACACCTCAATTCTTCTGGTTTTTTGAATCGATCCTCGTCCCTGGCAGGTTACACAGGGTTTCTCGATGATGTTACCGGCCCCACCACATTCGGGACACTGGGCAATATTCATAACTGGTTGATTACCCATTTTCTGGACTTTCCGAATTTCTCCGGTTCCTTTGCAGGTGGGACAGGTATGGACATATCCTGGTTGTGCTCCCGTTCCGTGACACGTTCCGCAGGTCATAAGATGGGGCACTGCTACCGTATTTTTCGTCCCATAAAAGGCGTCAGTAAGTGAGATTTCTATGTCATACCGGAGATCAGCTCCTGCCCGGCTTCGCACCCTCCCGGTTCCGGTTGAAAAAGCATCAAAGATATCACCAAGACCGAAATCACGGAATAGATCGTCATAGCTGGGAGGTCTGGCCTGAGTGTATTCACCGGGTTTGAAGTCAGCATGTCCTACCTGATCATACTGAGATTTTTTCTGGGGATCACTCAACACCTGGTAGGCTTCATTAACTTCTTTGAATTTCTCCTCAGCTTCACTACTCCCCTGGTTCAGATCCGGGTGGTATTTTCTGGCAAGGTGTCGGAATGCTTTTTTCAGATCATCTTGTGAAGCATCTTTATGTACGCCCAGAACCTCATAGAAATCCTTCTTAGCCATGATATAATGGGGAAAAATTATCCCTCATCCTTTACCTTAAAATCTGCATCGACTACTTTTTCTCCATCTGGACCGCTGGTATCCTGCCCGGATTGGTCACATCCTGGTGAAGAACACTGTTGTCCTGCCTGTTGATCAGCATACTTCTTGGCAGTCTCCTGATAAACTGCAGATCCTGCCTCACCCAGAACTTTCTGGAGTTTTTCAGTATCCGCCTTAATCCGGGAACTATCCTTTCCTTCGAGTGCTGCCTTCACTGCTACAATCGCTGCGTTTACTTTATCTACGAGGTCCGGACTCATTTTTTCAGCGAGATCTGATTTTGTTTTTTCTGCAGTATATAATAAAGAATCAGCAGAATTTCGAACTTCTACATCCTCTTTTCGCTTTCTATCATCTTCTTCAAACTGCTTTGCTTCATTGACCATCTTCTTAACATCATTCTCGGGAAGTTTTGTCGACGCGGTGATGGTCATCTTCTGCTCTTTCCCGGTACCCATATCCTTGGCAGATACATTCAAAATGCCAGATGCATCAATATCGAATGAGACTTCAATCTGGGGAATTCCCCGGGGAGCTGGTGGGATACCAACCAGATTGAACTGGCCAAGACTCACATTATCACTTGCCATAGGACGCTCCCCCTGGAGCACATGAACCGTAACTGATGTTTGGTAATCAGCTGCTGTCGAGAAAGTTTCACTTTTTCTTGTAGGAATGGTGGTGTTTCTCTCAATTAGTGCAGTTCTTACGCCTCCAAGCGTTTCGAGACCGAGTGTAAGCGGAGTTACATCAAGCAGCACCATATCGGTAATTTCGCCACCGAGTATTGCTCCCTGGATTGCTGCACCGATAGCAACGCATTCCATCGGATCGATACCCCGCTCCGCTTTTTTGCCAACATGATCTTCAATAAACTTTTGCACAACCGGCATCCGGGTCGGTCCACCAACAAGAATAACTTTCTGGATATCATCCTTGGTTAGGTTGGCATCTTTTAATGCCTGTTCAAAAGGATGGACACAACGTTTGATGATAGGTTCAACCAGTTGCTCGAGTTTTGCCCGGCTCAGTTTCATAGAGAGGTGTTTAGGACCTGCCTGGGTAGCTGAAACATAAGGAAGATTTATCTCGGTTTCTATGACGTTAGATAATTCAATCTTAGCTTTTTCTGCTGCCTCTTTTACCCGGGTGATCGCCATTTTATCATTTCTGATATCGATCCCCTCAAGTTTCTGAAACTCGGCTGCAATCCATTCATACACTGCGTTGTCCATGTCAGTGCCTCCGAGCTGGGTATCACCAGACGTAGCAAGGACCGTGAACGTTCCTCCACCAAATTCCATGATAGTAACATCAAGGGTGCCTCCACCAAGATCAAATACAAGTATTTTGTATTCCCCGCTCCGGTCAAGACCAAATGCCATAGAAGCGGCTGTTGGTTCATTTACCAGCCTTACCACATCCAGACCAGCGATTTTTCCTGCATCTTTTGTTGCGGTTCGCTGATTATCGTTGAAATACGCAGGAACCGTAATCACTGCTTTAGTTATTGGTTCTCCGAGGAAAGATTCTGCATCCCGCTTAATTTTCTGAAGAAGAAAGGCAGATATCTGTTGTGGTGTGTATTCCTTTCCGGAAATCTTGTAAATATAATCAGAACCCATCTTCCGCTTGGCCGCTGTGACAGTATCTTCGGGGTTACTCACTGCCTGCCTTCGAGCTGGTTCTCCAACGAGGAGATGCCCTTCAGTAGTAAACGCGATATAGGAAGGGAACATCTTTCCAGCGACCGTGGCTCCTTCAGCTGAAGGAATGATAGTAGGTTTGCCGCCCAGTATTACTGCAGCTTCGCTGTTTGATGTTCCAAGGTCTATTCCTATTATTTTCTCTTTAGCCATTGTTTTCACCTTCATTTTCTGTGATCTGTTCTGCAATCTTTACCTTTGACGGTCTGATGACCTTCGATTTTAACTGATATCCCGTGCTGAAATCTTCTATAATCGTGTTAGATTCTTCTGAACATTTCTCTCTGCATATCACCTCATGAAAATTCGGATCGAATTTTTTTCCGATACATTCTATAGGAGAAAGCCCGTATTCGGTGAGTATCTTCATCATTTTTTTCCGAACCATCAATATTCCCTCTTTATTCTGCTCCTGTTCGAGAGATGGCAACGCCTGCTGGAAATCATCGAGAATTACAAGGAGATCTTTGATGAGATTCTCATTGGCCAGGGCGATAATTGAGGATTTATCTTTTTCAGACCATTTACGATAATTATCAAAATCTGCCTGGAGGTATTTTAGTTGATTGAGCCGGTCTTCTGCTATTTTTACCTGTGATTCAAGATCCTTTTTTAACTGCTCGAGATCTTCTGACATTTTTCCTCGATTGTATGTCTTCGGTGATTTCTGGGTGCCTAAACCTGAGTTCTAGCTAAAATCCGTCAGGTAATTCTCATAACTTGTCATCATATTATTCATCTGGTATTATCAGTATATTTTTTTTACAACCACCTATCATATCAAGGTATTTATCCCCCGATATGTCCATCATCATCAGCCAGAACACTTCCTGGATACATATTAATGATAAAAATTGTTCTCACCAGGCAGAATATAGAATAAGAATTTTATAGAAGTGTTGTCTAAAAGCATTATTTGAAACAAAATTTGCAATACATGAGTGATTACCCAAGTGTATGAGCAAAAGAAGAGGTGAACAGAAGATTATTATTACTCCAAAATAATTTCAAGAATACCTTCGAAAATCTTATTTTGGAAGCCGAACTCCACACATTATTAGTATACCATTTTGTTAGTGTATCATGGAAACTGATGCCATACTAGTAACTAACAATCCATGATTTCTAATTTCTATCTTTTTGAATATCTCTCTTTTTCGATTATGTGAAAATAGTATCAGATAAATTATGATAAGGATATTGAAAACCCCAATGGTAGCCCATTGGGGGCCGCAGGCGAGGCAGATGAAAAAGAGTATTTCACACAAAAAAATAATCATTTGTACACTACAGGATAAAAAAAATCTTTCAAATTGAAGAAATCTCATATACTATGTGATATTATTTCCTCAAAATTATCTGGCGTTTTTCTAGATCAAGCATATAATCCTTTGAATTTTCTAATAAATCTAAAGCGTTAATCTTCATATCAATGAGCTCTGAATAATTAAACGATTCAAATTCTCGTCCAGCTAAAGCGCCATAGTACAAAGCGATACCATTTTCCATTTTTTTTGCTGTGGTTATTTCTTCCATAATTTACCACCTGTTTCATTCATTTAACAAAATTATTTTCTCTGATATCTATAGAGATAGAGTCTTGTTCAGAAATATTAGAGATAAACTATCATTCAACGAGGGTCGATCCCCATATTGAGTGTTCATACCGTTGACCTTTTTCATCTCCACGAGTGCAATAGAATATATTTTTTAGCCCGAGGTCTTTTTTTACCTGGCAGTTTTGGCAAATGCATTTCTTTTCAGATGAGATACACATAAAACTTTTACCTGTCCCACAAAAGAATTTCTCTTCTTCTTTCAGAGAGCATGATGTAAAGGTAGGACAAGTTGGACAGATGCACTGCTCTTTTTTCTCATTTATAATCTTTTCTTGTTCATTTGCGGAAAGTTTTTTCAATTCCTTCATTGTTGTATCAAAAGTATCCATTATAATCCCTCATTGTAATGCTTCAGATAGTAATCTGTGGAGTATCGTTGTTAAATTTTCCAGCAGATCTCCCTTGTATCTGATAATTCTCTCTTTTTATAATGATTTTCCAACCAGTAAACTACTTCGGATGGCATTATCTAATTATCAGTCCCTAACTCACTATCCATTCATCGGGTATTGCAATTCGATTACATCCATAATTCCTATGAATAGCCTTTGCAAATAGAGGGCTGATAATCGGACCCAATTCCGTTTTCTTTCCCTCTTTTCCCGGCCTGTGGGTTACATCTTTTCAATAGTAAAAATTATTGGCTGATCTCAAATTATGAAACAAATTATGCAACATAACTATACAGCCCTCAATCCAAATATCTTCCAAAATCCAGATTTCGGCTGTTATTCGGAATCTATGTGCTGAATAGATATATTCATGATTTTATCCAGATATCTTTCGTATTTTCGATAGATTTTTTTTATTTTTTATGGATGACGGAGGTAGCACCTCCATTATCAGGGATTCATGATCGATATCAGTAATCCTAAACCTACTGGATAAATTGAGGTTCCATATTGATGAGGAGATCATTCAGATAGAAACACCTCTTGGGATGTATGTGGTTTCTCCTCGGATGAATGGGGTAAGTGAGGATAGTTTGGTTTTGATAATGTCCTGGAGACCTCGTTCGGTTCAACAGACATTTGGGGATTTAGGGTGAGATAATCGGATTACTGGTTTTCAGCTGCCATAAGGGCATCTTCTGCCTTGATGGTTTTCCGTCCGGCATAAGCCGCCAGCCGGTTTGTCTCTGTTGCCATCTCTCCGATGTAGGCTTCTGCTTTCTTTACTAAGATCTCTGCTGCATCGCAAGGGCCCGCTCGGCTCCTCGGCCTTGGCGATCCTGATTACTGCAGCAATTGGTAAATCTGCCATAATGGGGACCTGAAATAGAGTCTCTATATATAAATTTATTTTTTTATAAATTTTGAGGCTATTTTTCGGATTCAATCATTTTAGGGGTCAAAAAATACGATCTGAAGGTTTTATAGATGTTTTAATTATAATTCCTCCCGAAAAAATCGCCCTCATATTCGCCTGATATTGGCCGATCATTGGCTCAGGTAATAGAAACCCTGATGCAAAAATGCAGGTGATTTATAGGCATTCTATGGTTGTTTGGTGAAATGAGTATCTTTTATATTTTACCAAACCAAAAGAAATTTGAGGGGTTTTATATGTGGGTGTCCAAAACTCAAAGATATGAGAGTTTTAGTATCTGCGATGAGATGAGGATTCAGATTAAAGGCTGATTTGAGTGTATTTTTGTCATATCGAGCTATAAGTAAAGGCTTAAATTGAACCTGGTCAAGAAAGAGGGGGTAAACCAGGTTATACCTGGGAGGCTGGATCAGCCAGGTGGTACTGTTTGAGTAATTGTATTTATGGATGGAGAGCTTCGTACATGTATCTGCGAGAATACCCATGTTGGTTCCGACTTCCTTGGATGACATTTCGGTCTCCCGGACGATGAACTTTGATTTGAAAAAGTTCTATCCTGTTTTGACATGGTTGTCCAGGTATTCAAGAAGTTGAATCTGCCGTTTATTGTAATTCATGGTTGTGTTTGTAATAAGCATACTACCCTCATTGGTTGATATGCTCTGTGTAGGAGGAAAACCGGCTGTCTATTGCAGCCGGCTAAAGTGGGGTTGGATCAGTGTGTGGTAAACGATAGGAGGTACGCTGGAAAGATTCCCACAGACAGAGGGTCTTCCCGGTTTGTGATGAGGAGAGGCAACGATTGTAGGAGGACATTGTTGAACGCAGCTCATCTTTGTGAGAAAGGAGGCTTGTAGATCGTATCAGGAGTGTTGAAGTCCTGATAGACCTTGGTGCAGGTCTCCTTGTGACATACTATTGTTGTATGAAACAGGGTATAAGGCTGATAGATAAAACTGATGGAGAACAGTTAGAAATTAATTTTAGTTCGATAATTAGTGTATTTGTTTGAATGAGGGCTGCCTGATGTCATGGCTACTGAATAGACAATGCCGGGAATGTTGCATCATGTTCAGAAAGCTTTTCCAGGTGTGAATAAAATTTACGTTCTGGATGAGGATTGAGGATTTCTGTGTGGTTCCGGGGGTTGCAACTGGTTGCAACGGCTTTAGGCGTAACCAAAGTCGCGATAGTTTAGGAGGAGTGAGAGATGTGTGATATGATCATCGCGGAGGGGAAAACCAATATTTCTTCTCGTCCTCTTGCAAGAAAGGATCCCTTATTTTTTCAGTTCGCTGAATATCTCCCCTGCCTATCAAGTGATTATATCAATTATTCGGTCAGGTAATTTGAGTTAGTTTTTTGATTGGATAAAGATTCTCGATATTTGTCCCATAAATGAGTCTTTTATCGCTGAACCTATTTATCCATGATGGGTATTTTTAAGACATCTGCATCAGCGTCATAGGTTTCGTAATCGCCAGGGAAAAAGAACCGGTCTGATCCGTAGGTGATGAGAAGAGCAAGCGAGTTTTCGTTGAGGTAATTCACAATCTCTAAGGGATGGGTAATAGAGACTGATACGCCATCAGCTAATGGGATGGTCTTTCCAGTTTTTTATACATGGAATACAAGTTAAGCTTGCGGGCTATATATTGCATTAGTGGTTTGAATCTCCATAGCCAACATCAATGTAGTGGATGGTGAGATCGGCAGAGGTGAGGGAGGGGAGGAGAAAAATAATTATTGGGAGTTAGATCGGATCACTGGTTTGTTAATATATTTTTGATAAAATCTGTTTTGAGAATTAAAAAACCAATAGGAGAATTATGAACAGAATTGTTAAGGCAATTACAAATAATATACAAAAAATTAGAGTCAATGTTTCAGTATTATAGAAACAAACAACTATAATTATGGTGACTGGTATCAAATTCAGAATACCCATTCAATAACTCTTTAAGGTTGAGAAGATCAGATACAGTATAAGGAGAAAAATCTGCACCATTTACCAATCACCCCGACATCGTATCGTTACATCTGCACCCGCCTTATGGTTCGGAAAAAACGGCTGATCCAGCCGGATCAATATATGCGCCTACTCAATATGGATCTCAGCCAGATAAGCAGGTTCATCGGAGAGACCGAGTACCAGAATGAAGTGAATGAACTGGCAAGAAACTTCTCTGGTATCAGCCTTATAGAAGCGGCACTTACTCGGAATCTGGCAGAAACGTATCAGAATGTCATTAATATCGCTCCTGGCTCACTTCATGAACTGACTGAGCGATACCTGGCCAGATGGGACATCTGGAACGTGATGCTCCTGCTCCGAAGAACGCAGTTTGGGATCCCTGTAACCCAGATCCGCCAGGTTCTTATCCCGGCCGGTGGGTTATCTCCTTCCGTTATAGAATCTCTCCTTTCTCGAAATTCCCTGTGTCAAATGGTTGAGGGACTTAACAGATGGGAATTTCATAAGGTCCTGTCAGGCCTTTGTTCAGGTGGATACCATAAAGGACTTTTCGCAGAGGTAGAGAATTCACTATATATTGCTTTTTATACGAACCTGTACCGGGATGCCAGATCAGGCATCCGGGGAGGAGATGCACTTCTTCCATACATAAGGTTTGAGATTGATATCGTGAATATCAGGAATCTCTTCAGGCTAAGAGCAGGAAGTAGTGCAGAAGATATTAGGCAATTCATGATTCCCGGAGGAAATATTCGCCCTGATTTCTTTCAGCGAGTATATCAGACTGAGGATCGCCAGCAATTTATCTCTGATATGCAGCAGGTTAAGATATTGCCCCTCTTGGAGACTGCAATCCAGAATGTTTGGAGCGATGTATCAGGTGTTGAGTTCGATCCAGCTGAATTCATCTGGAAGCGCTGGTCAGAACGTAAAACCCCTCTATTTTCTATGGTGATGGCCGTCAGTCGACTCCGTCTGCACCGGCTTGAACAGATATCTCGCAGATACCCTTTCTCAGTCCTCCCAATCCTCTCGTATTTAGAACACAAGCGGTACGAAGTTATGAACATCCGGGCAATAGCCAGAGGAAAACAATTTGGACTTGATCCAGATCATATCAGACGATATCTGATATTATAGGGGTAAGTATGACGTTTCAGACAGATATCAAACCGACCCGGGCAGGACTGTTTGCTTTGCGAACCCGTCTTCGTCTAGCGCGCAAGGCACACTCGATACTCAATATGAAACTTAACGGAATGGTATTGGAAGTGACCCGACTGGCCCCAAAGGTAAAACAAGAATATGATCTACTGCTTGAAAGTTACGCCCGAACAAAGTTTGTGATCGCAGCTGCATACATGATAGAGGGGACCATCGGTATGACGGTAGCTGCATACTCAGTCGAGGTCAATCCTGAGATCACCATCTCTCTAAAAAATATTTTCGGGGTGAAGGTACCGGTCATCACAGGTGAGAATATCAAGACCGATGTAACAGAGCGAGGGTATGGTCTGCTTGGGACGACTCTGGTGATCGATGATCTCGCTGATTCATACGAAGATCTTCTTGCTGCCATTATCAATTACGCAGGAAATGAATCTACATTGAAACATCTGCTCATTGAGATTGAGCGGATAGGCAGGAGAGTAAAGGCTCTTGAACACCAGGTTATCCCGGTTCTTGAAGAAACAGAGGAATCTATCTCCCGAATCCGCGACGAGATCGAACGGGAAGAGACAAGCCGTCTGTTTCACGTAAAACGGAAGAAAGAAGAGGTTATTGAATCTGATGCCAGAGAACGGGAAAGAGGGCGGATTGCATGAAAGGACTGATGATGAATTTAGAAAGGTATTTTCAAAAAAAGGTGAATATTTTCTCATGAATTGTCAGGGTTGCGTTGGGAACGATACCGATGTAGGAGATATAAAATTATCGGGGTTGTACAATATACCAGAGATGACCAGGCCAGGTTCTCATATGTTAATATAATTGCGATAATTGACAGAATAGGAATGAGAAGGGTCTGAATCTCTTCGATGAAATCATCTGAATGCTGCTTGTCAGTATCGATAAGATGATGTTTCGAAGTGTAATGGTACTGCCAGAAAAAAAGAAGCCCGGCTATCAGAAGGTTTACCTGAAACACCAATTCGGCAAGGGGGTGAGTAGGAAAATCGCCGATGAGTGAAGTCGTGAAAGGGAGAAGCACAATACTCAACATGGAAATAATATTCAGCCAGAGGAGTTTGCGATCTACATACTTGATTTTATGAAATATAGTATGATGAATCGTCTATAACCATGCAATAATTAAAAAGGTAATGGTTACGTGGATTAACGCAGGAGCAATGCTTTTCAGCAGTTGATAGACATGTTCCGAAGATATCTGTGACACATCCAGGGGCCTGTGTATCACGGCACATACGTGTCGCATCGCGTAAAATATCCCGGTTTTGAAAACCGGTCAGACTTTATTCAGGAAGAGACCTTCCCGATGATCGAGAGTGCTCCGCCTGCAAGGTCAGGAGGGGGATAATCCTCCTCCTCTACGTGCAAAGCACCGAGCACCTCGCTTGCAAAGATGAGCGATTCATATGCCAGGCTGCGGTACTTCATCCAGGTCATCAGGAGCCCGATGCCATTTAGAACGGCCGCTCCGGTTGAAGCCAGAGCCAGTACGAGACTACCATCCATCATATTCACCTCCTCCCAGGGCAACCACTTCAGAGACCTGCATCGGACCGGCTGCATAAGTCCGGCTGTTCTCGATGGTGTTATTACTCCGGATTTCTGTTGAGAGAGACACATGGCCGGTCCCATTGATCTGAGTCCTGGACCGGGTTCCCTCCTCACCGACCTTCTTGGTCGAGATGATCTGTCCGTTCTGCATCAATCCGGATGAAGTCAGTTCTTCGGTTCGCCTCTCCTCATTTTTTGCTCCCATAAAGGAACAGAGGAACGAGGAGACATCCGGTATCCGGTAGTTCCCGGAATACTCATCATACCCGATCGCCCCCGAACCATTCACCCGAATGGTGGATTCAACGGGTCCGGTGAACCGGGGATCTCGGGAAAGGACAGCCCGGTCATCAGTGAAGAGATGCTGACTGTACGACTGGTTCAGCCCGATGAATGATCCGGATAGTAAAGCCGCTCCATCACAACTGATGGAGGCTCTCGTCATATCAGCCTGAGATAACTGCCATCCGATAAAGAGGCAGATCGCTCCGGGCTCGCCCAGTACCAATTCATTCCCATACCTCGGAAAGGGAAAAAGGGGGTATTGTGTTCTTTATGCGAGTGCAGCGATCGATGTCAGCGTGAGGATCTCAAGCCCGGTTCGGATGGCATCAGCCTCATAAGATGAGAGGGTGACGGAATCACGGGCAAACGGACCGAGTAGAGCTCACCATTGGAGTGATGGCACTTGAGAGTGCAGCTGAACCGGTCCTATGAGTTATCATGGGACGGAGTGCCCCCCATTGCGGTATTCAGGGCGGTCGTGGCGACGATGGTATTGACATCAGTGTTGAAAGCTGACGGTGTCGGAGCCTTGATGCTGATGCTCCCAATGGTCTTGGCCTCGTTATTCTCATAGATGACCCGGCCGGTATAGGAATCAAATGCCTTGGATACACCTGGAATGGTTGCTCCGGCCTGTTCATATGACGTACATCCCCACGATTGGTCAGGATTTCGTCGATAATTGAGGTGAAGGCTGCCATGCTGTCGATAGGAGCTGCAAGCTCCCTGACTACGGTCTTCATCCGCTTTCGTCTGTGTGAAATCTGCCATATTCGATTGACCCCTGCTGTAATCTCTCACGGCTGAATAGAAATTGGTGTGAGTATATAAATTATTGAACCGGGATCTGAAACGAGATGAAGAGAGAGGAGGGATAGAGGAATGGAGCGACAGAAGCGACAATGAATAGTTTATCGAAATGATTCAAAGTGAGTGCAAGCTTCTATGAAGCTTGCACTTTGATTAACATAGTTGTTTCGAATATACTGGTAAAATTCTTCATAAAGCAGCAAGTATTGAAAAAGACAAATTTTTATTTTACAATTCAATAACTAAATTCTTAACCTAATTGTATGCACCATAATTAACAAAAATGTTTATTTTGGTGTACTCAAATGGGTAATTATAAAAAAAGTGATATGAGAACAATATAAAAAAAGGGAATTAATCAATAATAGAGAAATCCAAAATTAGGTAATTTCCTATTTGTGTACGCCGTAATTAACAAAATAGTTTATTTTGGTGTACACAAATAGGATTATGGCATTTGATCTTTTACGAACACTAGCACGTGAAGGACAAATTATTTCCATTGATCAAATAGCCCAAAAAATAAATTTAGATCGAAGTGTTTTACGTGTTCTTATCCAAAGACTTCAAAAAAAGGGATATATCGAACGAATCGAAAAAGGGAAATACTTAATTATTCCTCTAAACAGTGAGCAGGGGAATTATACACTTCAAGAATTTGTTATTGGTTCATGTTTGGTATCTCCCTATGCAATTTCTTATTGGAGTGCTTTGCATTGGTATGGAATGACAGAACAGATCCCACGAACTGTATTCATTCAGACAACTGCTAGGAAGAAGAAACGAAGGTTAGATGTATTTGGTGTGGATTATCAAATAGTAAAGATTAAGGATGAAAAATTTTTTGGGAATAGAACAGAATGGATAGAAGATTCTGTTATTAATATTACTGATAAAGAGAAAACAATTGTTGATTGCCTTGATAAACCCCAATATGCAGGGGGAATAATTGAAGTCAACAAATCTTTACAATTTCAAAATATTGATTTGAAGAAATTAGAAACCTACGCCCTAAAAATGGGAAAAACAGTTATTATTCAACGATTAGGATATTTATGTGAAAGATTAAACATTCCTATTTCTCTTCCTGTTCCAAAAGTAAAGTCGTATTCGATGTTAGATCCCACTCTTCCAAAAACTGGTGAATCAAATTCGAAATGGAAATTAATTCTAAATTTAGAGAATGAATTCGATAGTGATTAATCATGATTCCATTGATCGAAATTAGGGAAAAGGCACGATTTTATGGAGTACCTGCTTCAACTATTGAAAGGGATTATACCCAAAATTGGTTGTTGGCATCATTTAATCTTATGAATATGGCACTGAAAGGTGGAACTGGAATTCGAAAGGTGCATGTTCAAAAATATCGTTTTTCTGATGATCTTGATTTTACACTTATCGAAACACAAAAGTCAGAAGAAATATTACAAAAAATACATCAGGTTGTTGAAATTGTAAAAGAAAGATGTGGAATTTCTTTTAGCGATGAAATAAAGGTTAAAGAAACAAAAAGTGGATTTAGAGGGACGGTTTACTTTAAAATTATTCCAACAGGGTCACCTACACCAATTGGAATTCATTTAGATATCACTGATCCAAGTAACGAAGAAATCATTCTTCCCATATTACAAAAAAAGATCTTTCATGAATATTCGGATGGTTTGAAATCTGAAATAAATTCATATTCTATCGACGAGATCATGTCAGAAAAACTTAGGTCTCTTTTTCAACGTACTCGAGCCAGAGACCTTTATGACGTTTATATGATATCTTTTCTTGTTGATATTGATCTTGTCAAAGATACATTTCAAAAAAAATGCAACAATAAGGGAATTAATCCCGATTTTAACGATTTTGTTCTAAAAAGGGATAAATTTCAAAGTACATGGAAATCAAGCTTAGAGCACCAAATCAAACCTCTTCCTGATTTTGAAACAGTCTTTATGGGTGTATCGGAGATTTTAAAAAGGGCCTACATTCAATAGAGTATTGTTGTTTTTCATTAAAGTGTATGAGACACTACTGCCCCTTGTCACTTAATTTTTTGAATAATTTCACTGGAAAATGATTATTAAAATTCGACAAGCACCGGCCTCATATGTATTCCAATCAATTCAGTAATCTACTGCTCCCTTCTTCTCCTTCCCCTCCAGTACCCGCTTCACCCTCCGGACCGGAACCACACACAACCGCTCCCTGATTACCATCTTCACTCCCTTCCCACTCTCGGACAGACTCATCACTCCGACTGCTCCTCCATCCCAGTCCCGGATTATTTCCTCCCCTAACCGGAGAAGAACCGGGATCACCTGGACTCTCCCGACCTGAAACGATCCAATCCCGTCCAGGTATATCACAATTATCTCTCCTTCCACCCGGAACCGGCCGACCTTCTCCAGCGAACGGGACGAACGCTCGCGAATAACTGCAAACCTTCCCACGACATACCTCCGGAGGGGAAGAATCCCCTCCCGGTCAGACCATCGCTCTCTCCGGTCCGCAAAAGTTCATAAACCGCTTCTCTCTCCTCTTCTGCAGGATCTTCTCACGGTTCCGGTTGTAATACGCCCGTGAGCTTCCTATGCCGAAGTCCTGGTATTCACTCCTGACCTTCCGACCCGCATCACCTCGCTGCACAGGCCTCCTCCAGCGGGCAGATCCGAAGATACCCGATGCCTTTCCCGGTCAGGTCACAGATCCGGTTTCTCCGGACCGAACACTGCACGAACTTCAGGTGTGGACACCCTTTCGTAAAACAGGCTTCAATGGTCGGCCTCCGGGAGAGTCTCATACCGAACCTCCATATGCAAGCCTCCTAACCCGGGAATACCGGTCACAGGCCAGGCAGTTCATCTGCCACCGGTGCATCGGACACTGCCCACGGGTATACGGGCAGTAGATACTCCGGAAGACCAGAAATCGGTCCACGGCCAGGGGAGTGATCATACTTTCACCTCTGACTCGCAGAGCTGGGAATAACAGGTCTCACACATCCCAAAGTGATTACTCGGATCCTGCCAGGCGATGGCATCACAATCACAGACATGACACCGGCCGACCGAAGTTCCGGTTCATCTCTCCAGCCGGGTGAGATCAATAATGCCGGGAATGGTCCGGAACTGGCTGGACTTCATCGTCACCGCCCGGTGGTAACAAGCCTTGCAGAGTGTCCCCGGCCTCTCCTTCCCTTTCGCTCGCTCCTGGTAATGGGTCGGCTTTCTCCCGCAGAGGATACACGGCTTCTTGTCAGGCCAGCCATCCACCTGTCTGAAATTCTTCGGATTTATGGTCGATCGAGCGATCAGGATAGTCTTGCTTGATACCATGTAAAGCGAACTCCGAGGGTGGACAACTCGGGTGCATGAGAAAAACGTAGTGTCGTTATGTGTAAAAATTTTAAGAAAAGAAGCGAACTAATCGTTCCAATGCTGATATGGGGATTTGAACCCCAGTCGATGGAGTGAGAGTCCAACATGATTGACCGAACTACACTATATCAGCAAGTGCCTACATATATCACATTTTATGACTTATGAATCTACCTATAACCTCAATCCTTGTCATCACCACAAGTATATGTGGCCATCCTTCAATATAAATAAGGGCATATGGCAGGTATTGAGGATCAAATAAAAGAAATTGAGGACGAGATCCAGAGTACCACCTATAATAAGGCTACTTCGAAGCATATCGGCCGTCTTAAAGCAAAACTGGCAAAGATGAAGGAGGATGCCGTTAACCGGGCAATGAAATCCGGTGGCGGCGGCGAGGGGTACGCGGTCAAAAAATCAGGAGACGCTACTGTTGTCCTTGTTGGATTCCCATCTACTGGTAAATCCACCCTCCTAAACAAACTTACGGGAACGGAGAGTGAGACTGCTGCTTATGCTTTCACCACTCTGACAGTTGTTCCTGGCGCACTTGAGCATAAAGGTGCCAAAATTCAGCTCCTGGATATTCCCGGACTTATCGCTGGTGCCGCAATGGGTAAAGGGCGCGGAAAAGAAGTCATTGCAGTTGTCAGAACAGCTGATATGATAGTAATCCTTGTGGATGTTTTTAACGAGAAACATGTTGATGTCCTGATTCGGGAACTTTATGATGCAGGAATCAGGATTAATGTTCCAAAACCAGATATCACGATTAAAAAGACATCCCGCGGCGGAGTAAGGCTGAATGCAGTAGGAGGTCTTGATCTAGATATCGAGGAAGTCAGATCGATCCTCACCGAAAACCGGATTGCGAGTGCTGATATTCTCATAAGAGGTAACGCAACGCAGGATGATCTTATCGATGCACTGATGGGAAGCAGGGTATATGTTCCTGCAATCGTCGTGGTAAACAAGATCGATCTTATCGATGATGAAGACCGCGCGAGGATAGAAGCTGACCTGACGAAACGGTTTGAGATGGAACCGGTGATGATATCTGCTGCAACTGGATATCACATGGAAGAACTCAAAGATGCAATTTATGATAGCCTTGGATTTATGAGGGTTTTCCTAAAACCGATAGCTGGTCCTGCTGATTTAAACGAGCCGCTAATTATGCGAATCGGCGCAAAAGTGGAAGATGTATGCAGAAAACTCCACCGTGATTTTGTTGACAAATTTAGATTTGCCCGTATCTGGGGAGATTCTGTTCGGCATGAGGCACAGCGGGTAGGACTAGGCCACACGCTGGCAGATGAAGATATTCTGCAGATTGTTATTGAGCGGTAAGGTTGGGCTGTATCACTTCAAGGGGTGCATCTGTTTTTATTCCATATCCGGAATAATGCACCCTTGTAGCTTTGTATCCTTCTTCTCGCAACGCATCCAAAACTGCTGCAATAGGTCCTGGTGAGACACGGAATTTTTTAGCCAGGTGATGATAATCGTATGAGAATGAGATATCTGGTTCACCCTGACACAGACCAATTATTTTTTCAAGTGCTGATGGCTCTGCAAGCAGGTGTTCCTGAATTTTGTCCGCAATTGTAGCCAGTAGTTCATGATCCTGTATAGCGCCAGTCCAAAGTGGCCCGATAGGATGAAGAGGAACACCACAAACGGGACACATACGCGTATCAGGAAACATACCTGCACTCTCTGACCGGAAAGGACATGCGGTGCATTGATAGATATATCCGATTCTCCCTAATGTCCTGTCTGCAGACTGAGTGCCTCTTGCAAGTCGCAGGTGAAGTCTGACAAAGTGTTCATGAGCAAAGCAGAATACCGGTTCAATTCCTCGATCATATCGCGCAGTCATACGTGCTGCATATCCAAGTAGAATCCGGAGCCCAACCTCAGCATGATAATCAGTGTTCATTGGCCTGGCCATGTATCTTCTTATACCGGCTTTCAGATGAGCACCGCATAGTGGCGCAGTATCTGTGGCAGTAATTCCAATCATCCGGACAGAACTACGTATCCCGGCATCAATAAAGGGTGCAGGTGTTCCGAATGGATCAAGATCTACAAAATCAAATGGCTGCTCTGACATCAGCGCGTTAGCGTCCCGGCAGGTTACTGTACCATTAATGCCGAGAGAATCACAATTGTGCCTGATTAGTCGCGCTGCATCCGGATCCCTGTCGTTAATAGTTACCGTGGTTCCGGTCTCATTTCCAACACGGCACCCGCGTATTCCACTAGCCCCCATCGCATCAAGGTATGTCCTTGGCTGTGTACAGGAAGTGACAAGCACCGTAGCATCGCGGTTTATTGCCATTCGGGGATTGTAGAAGACCGGAGCAGTTCCTGGGGGAAAGGCTGCTGAGCTATCGTGGCGGGGAACCCAGACATGGGTGCACCCTTCTTCTATCATCTCCAAATTCATTCTGCAAAAATTGGCTCTTAGATAGCCTTATACCTTCCCGTATGCCACCTAATAAGGCAGGACGTGTGGCCTAGTCAGGATATGGCGTCAGCCTCCTAAGCTGAATGTCGGGGGTTCAAATCCCTCCACGTCCGTAAACTTTTTTACCATGAAATTATCTGCTCTCTTCAGGATAATCAGGCCGCTCAATTCTGTTATGGCAGGATTAGCGGGGATACTTGCATATATTATTGCAACCGGGACTCTAATCCCAGCCGTTATAATCGTTTTTCTGGTAATACTATTGATTACTGCAGCTGGAAATGTTATAAACGATTATCATGATGCAGATATTGACGCAATAAATCGTCCGGATCGTCCTATTCCTTCCGGATTGATTACGCAATGGGAATCTTTGATATATTCAGCATTTCTCTTTTTACTGGGTAATATAATTGCAGTCTTTTACGCACCTCCTTCTCTTATCTTAATTGCAGCAGTAAATACCGTTCTTCTCTGGTTTTACGCATCACATCTTAAGGTCATGCCTTTACTTGGAAATCTTACGGTATCATACCTGGCAGCCAGCATCTTTCTTTTCGGTGGTGCTCTTGAGGGATGGACTGGCGTTTATGCAAATTTTCCCGTGGCAGGAGCTACCTTTTTTGTCATGCTTGCCAGGGAACTTATAAAAGATGGTGAAGATATGCCGGGAGATACCGCGCAGGGTGCACGTACCCTGCCGATTGTGTATGGGCTTCATTCATCTGTAATTATTGCAGGAGGATCAGCGGTTCTCGGTGTTGTCATCACACTGTTCCTTACAATCCGGTGGGGCATTGTGTATCTTGCAGGAATCATTCCAGTTGATATCATCATTCTTATTGGAGCTCTTCAGACTATCAGATGTAAAACACCGCAGGAACTTCGAAAAACCCGCAGTTCATTTCTTATAAAAATGGGTATGTTTGCATCGCTACTGGTTTTTCTCTTATCTGCGATAATGCTAAGGTAAAGAAAAGATATTAATTGATTATTCTGACTGGTATTGCCTGATTTCTTCAGGAATAGTATCTGGATCGACACCTAAAAGAGCTATTTCATAGACTTCCTCCCAGTTTACTGCCGTTTCGACACATCCGTCACGACTGGTAACAATGCCCATTGAAACGAGGTTTAACTGACCTGCCATCTCTGTTCCTTCTTTAATCTCAATGAGACACCCGATACCGATAATTGCTTTTGGCCGGTACCGTTTTACCATCCGTTTGATGAATGATGATCCTGGAACGATAAAAAATTTATATCCAAGTTCTTCGAGATTCTTTTTGGCAGCACCAATCTCACATAAACCACATGCACGGCATTTAAGTCCCTCTTCATGAAGATGCGCTGGACATGCAGCAGACCGAAGACATTGGGGGACAAAGATTGCACGATCTTTCATGGGGATAGCCATAAAAGCCTTCCGGTTAAGCGTGTTTTGGAGCGTTACCATTATTCTAAGGAATTCCTGGTCTTCAATTCCAAAGAGTTTAAACATTCCCCTCATTAATCCTTCAAGGAAAATCAGGCCGGCTCGCATAAATTTAGGGAAAATAAGTTTTCCCGTATTTATTGCATAAATTGTAAGGAATGATAATATTAGCCCGCTAATAAGAATTGTTACGATGAAAAGTATTGTTAATTCTCCTATGATTATGAGAATATGAGGATAGAGATTACTTAGTAAATTCATGACATAGTACCTTTGGTATTGGTTCTGATTATTTTGATCTTTATAAGATCTTCAGGAAGTTTGAAAATTCCGTGTTCAGTGATAATCCCCGAGACCAGTTCTGCCGGGGTTGCATCAAATGCTGGATTATATACCGCAACTTCATCAGGCACCGTAATTTTTCCGCCAAAGGACGCAACTTCATCTCGAGACCGCATTTCAACGGTAATATCAGATTCAACTGCATCTTCATCAAAGGTCGAAAAAGGAGCTGCAACATAAAAGGGGATTGAATGCGCCTTTGCACAGACTGCATGCATATATGTTCCGATTTTATTGAATACTGCGTCACTGGTTATCCGGTCTGCTCCGACAATAACCAGATCTATTTTTCCTTTGCGCATCAGGGGTGCAGCCATTGAGTCAGTAATCACGGTTACATCAATTCCATCTCTTGCAAGTTCCCAGGCGGTAAGCCGTGCCCCCTGGAGAAGCGGGCGGGTTTCACATGCATATACTTTGACAATGCACCCGTTCTTTACCGCAGATCTAATAACTCCTAGTGCAGTACCCCATTCACGACAGGCAAGTGCTCCGGCATTGCAATGCGTGAGGATTGTGCATGTATGGGGGACCACAGTTAGGCCATGCTCTCCAATGGCATGACAAGTTCTGGTATCTTCATCAGCGACTTCTTCAGCCTCACGAATCGCTGCTGTTTTTGCTGTGTCAATGTCATTGTGTTTTTTTACTGCAGAAAGGGCCCGGTTGATTCCATAAAAAAGGTTCACTGCTGTAGGTCGTGTAGCACGAAGAGTTGTCGCAGCGTTTTCAATATCATTAATAAATCGCGTATACTCTGTTGACGGACTTGTCAGGGCAGCCAGAGCAATCCCATATGCACCCGCAACACCAAGAGCCGGAGCCCCTCTGATCTCAAGGCGCTTTATGGCTAGTGCTAATCGTTCAACTGTAGTTGCAGATTCTTCTTTGTATACTTCGGGAAGGAGAGTCTGCTCAATAAATCTGATCTCAGGAATAGAAGGGGAGAAGGTAACTGGTCTGAGGGGGAGGTCAGATGGCATGCTCACCTTTCATGCAAGAAATAAATGCACGCATCGCAGCAGCTCCTCCCTCTGCCACTGCATCCGGAATATCCATTGGCCGGTGACAAGTTCCAGCAAGAAAAATTCCAGGTCTTATAGAAACCACCTGACCGGTTTTCTGATCTTTACTCTCAAAAAATCCTGTCTCATCACAGCTGATACCATATTTTTTTGCAATTTCTTCAGCATCATCCTGTGGGCGCAGGCCAACAGAAAGGATTACCATATCAGCCTGTAATTTTAACAATTGTTGGGTTTCTGTATTTTCTACCTGAACTACGACTGATTTTCCGGCCTGATAGATATCGCCTGGAAGACCGCGAATAAATTCAACTCCGGTATTTATCGCCCGATTATAAAACTCTTCATATCCTTTCCCATATGCCCTGATATCCATATAGAGGACAGTGACTTTTGTATCGGGAGATTTCTCTTTAATGAGCATAGCATTTTTTATTGCATACATGCAGCATACCGCTGAACAGGAGGTATTACCAAGTTGACAGTCCCGAGACCCAACACACTGTATGAAAACGATATGGTGAGGTTTTTGCCCATCTGAAAGACGTTTTAGCACCCCGGCTGTAGGACCGCTGGCATTAATCATCCGTTCAAGCTCTATACTCGTGATAACATCCGGAATCTGGCGGTAATGATAGGCTGTCTTCAGTGTCGCATCAAAGACCTGATATCCGGTTGCGACAATGACTGCAGATGCATTGATAAATCCCTGCTCTTCGCTATCCTCATTATCTCTGAGAATTGCCTGTTTCCCACAGATATCATAGCAGAGTCCACAGTTGATACAGTGCTCTGCATCACGCATCACGATATTGGGAACTACCTGTGGGTGAGCCTTATATATGGCTTTTCGCACTCCAAGACCGGCATCAAACTGGTTATATACTTCAACCGGGCAGACCGTGACACAGTCTCCACAGCCAGTGCAGTCTGCCTCTTTGATATAACGAGGATGCCTGGTTACCATAACTCTGAAATTTCCTTCTGTTCCCTCGATACTGGTCACTTCAGTACAGGTATGCAGCGATATCATTGGATGACGGGCAGCTTCTACCATTTTTGGACTGAGAATACACATTGAACAGTCATTTGTCGGGAATGTTTTATCCAGCATTGCCATATGGCCGCCGATAGTCGGCTCCCTTTCAATGAGATGAACGTGGATGCCATGGTTTGCAAGGTCCAGTGCTGCTGCTATTCCCGATATTCCCCCGCCGATTACTACTGCTTCACTCACCGGTATGCTCCCTGGCAAGGTCCACATAGGATGAGGCGTTTTTGAGGCTTCCCTCTGATTCTTCATCACTAATTTGCCTGATTACTTTTCCCGGAACACCCAGTACAAGAGACCTGGGCGGGATTTCTTTCCCTTCAGAGACAAGGGCGCCGGCACCGATGATACATTCCTCTCCGATAATTGCCCCATTTAGAATAATTGCCCCCATACCGACGAGAACACGATCCTTGATTGTGCAACCATGAAGAATTGCGCCATGTCCTACCGATACATCATTTCCAATGATAACCGGATGTCCTGTAGATGTATGGACAACACAGTTATCCTGGATATTTGATCGCTCACCAATAGTAATATGGTCTTTATCTGCCCTGACAACCGCCCCGTACCAGATACCAGCATCTTTTCCTGCTGTGATTTTCCCAATCACCGTCGCATTTGGTGCAACAAAGGCCGCCTTTACAAGCTTCTGATGGATATTCATGATATTCAGGGATGTTTCTTCATCTTTCTGTAAGCTGGTACATTAGAGAAGGATGTCCCTTTTCACTCCTGGTACATATGTACTGAGAAAGAAAATAAAAGGATCAACCGGGTATTGATGAGTCGAATGCGGTGTTGTCACTTATGATTTCTTCTTCAAACTTCGCAGATTAAGAACATATTTTCTTATATCTCCTTTCAGGATTACTCCTTCGATATCTGCTTCTTCTTCCTGCTCCTGAATATACAAATCAATAATTGACTCCGACATCGCGATAATATCTGCAGCATCTTCAGAAAGCCAGTCCTCAACAGATACAACTGGGCGAGGATCTATAAATTTTCCCTTACCGTCATCTTCATATTCATCAGGAATATCCATTGTAGCAAGTTCAAAGGTAATAAATGAACCCTCCAGGGATGCTGATATTGCCTTTCCTTCTTCTTTTATCGGATTTATAATTTCATTGGTATCGGTGATTTGTGGCTTTTTAGTAGTCACCTGATACCAGATATTCTTAGGACTTGCAGCCGCGTTATTTGTATATCTTATTCGATAGTACATATTTCACCTGTTCTTACTTCCTCGGAGTATATGATAATATAATTATTCTGATGAATTCTTCGAAAAATTAAAATTAACCCCCCGTCAGATAACCCAGGGAAAAACTGCACACTATAATACCTTTTGGATGTAACTAAGCAGACACATGAAGGTAATGGTAGGAGGTACATTTGACCCCCTGCATGACGGTCATCGTTTTCTCATCTCAAGGGCTTTTGAGATAGCAGGCCTTAATGGAGAGGTTACTATAGGCCTTACGAGTGACGTATTTGCCGATCAGAAATCTCATCCGATCCATCCATATGAACAGCGGAAAGAAGGATTGCTTATGTTTCTGGATCAGAAACAACCATCTGCATCATGGTATATAGAACAGCTTCATGATAAATATGGTTCAACGCTTGATGCTGAATTTGACGCCCTGATAGTGAGTGAAGAAACATTTCCCGTAGCGCAGGAGATTAACCGGATCCGTCGATCAAAGAACCGCCCTTGTGTTGAAATACATCAAATCAGGTGTGTTCTTGCTGAAGATGGGCGCTGGATATCAAGCACTCGTATCTGGCGTGGTGAGATAGATGTCCATGGTCATATCATGAGTAGCGTTCCTGACAACTCCAATGGTGCCCCATTGGGGGCCCCATACAAAATGGATGAAAAAAATTTTCATACAAAAGATTAGATGATATACGATGAGATATCTGAACTTATTACTGTGTCACAATATTCACAGATAAGGCGCGGTCCCTGCACCGAGAATCTGCTCATCACTGGTTCGTTTGTGTTCGTTATACAGCAGGGATTTGGGCAGTGAACAACGCCGACCAAAATATCCGGAATTTCAACCCCCTTTTTTTCAACAACTCTCTTATCTCTGATGATGTTTATGGTTGCATTCGGGGCAATGAGGGCGATACGATCAACCTCTTCTGTTTTGAGTTCCCGGTTTTCTATCTTAACTACATCCTTTGTTCCGAGTGCGTTACTGAGAACATTCGTAGCAACACTTACACACTCACTGGTGCTGCCGGTAATCTTTAAAATCCGGAGCACCGTAAGTCCTTCTCCGCCGGTAATATGATCAATCACGGTTCCATTTGATATCGGATTGATAAGCAGGCCTTCCTGATAATTGTAATTTTTCATTGCATCACCTCAAGAAGCATCGCCATTCTTACTGGAACACCGTTTCTTGCCTGCTCAAAATACCGTGCATACGGGAGACGATCCACTGCCGGGTCAATTTCATCCACTCTGGGAAGTGGATGGAGGAGAATGAGATTTTCCCTGACCCCTTCAAGGAGGGTAGGGTTTATCCGGTAGCTCGCTGCGATATCAAAAAACTGGGCAGGGTCCGGGAATCGTTCCCGCTGGAATCGTGTGACATAGAGAACATCGAGTTCGCGGATAATTTCTTCAACTGATTCATGTTCGATGATTTCGCATCCAAGTTCTTTTAGATCATGTTTAATTGAATCAGGAAGACCAAGACCTTTTGGAGAAATCGCATGTATCTCTGCCTGGTATCGGGTAAGGGCATAGGCAAGAGAATGGGTAGTCCTGCCATACATTAGATCTCCGATAAGGCCTATTTTGATTCCATCAAGAGGCATTGACTGATGAATGGTGTATAGATCGATGAGGGTCTGAGAGGGATGCTGCCCGGCCCCGTCACCACCATTGATTACCGGAACATCTGCAAACTCACTGGCAAGTCGTGCAGCGCCTACTTTGGGGTGTCTGAGTACAATTGTATCAGCATACCCGCTTACAACCCTGATGGTATCAGCCAGTGTTTCTCCCTTTGCCATGGAACTGACTTCAACTCCGCCAAGGTTCATACAGGAACCGCCAAGTCTGAGCATTGCAGATTCAAATGACATTCTGGTCCGGGTGCTTGGCTCAAAAAAGAGGAGGCCAAGGATCTTTCCTTTAAGAGGCTCTTGATCAGCTCCAGACTCTGCAATCTCTGACGCCCGATGTATCAGATGATCAATCTGACTTCTATCCAAATCTCTGACTGAAATAAAGTGTTTCAAATGAAGCCCCGCCACGGTTATCATAATCGGGTATGGCGCCAGCTCACATCAATATGATCAGCGATCAGACTGGGGGGAGGGAACTTCTGATTTTTCTGAGTGCTTCCCTGCTTGCTTCGTTGATCTCCGGATCCTTATCCTGCATCCCGCGGATGAGAATATCTGTGCCTGGTGGACCTATTTTCACTAGTGCATCCCAGTCTTCACGGGCAAAGAGGTAACTTAATCTGTCTGTTGTATATTTGGGTACCCATCTGATTGTATCTAAAAGGCGCACAACATCCCTTCTGACCTGTCTGTCAGAATCATTGAGTGCCTGTATAAGCATGAACTTTGCAGGCTCACCTATCTTTCCAATTCCTTTAATGGCTGCTGCCCGGATGTCTCCGTTCTCATCTTTCAGAGCAGTAAGGAGCTGGTCAAGGGCCGGGAGCCCGATATCACCCATAGCCTCAATCGCTGCTACACGAACCTCAGTGTTCTCGTCATCCATGGCCTGTGTCAGATGAGCAAGAGCCTCAAGTCCGAATTTCCCGAGTTCAAGGATTGCGGCTACCCTGATTCGCTGATCTGAATCGTTCATTGCACTGAAAATTATTGTTGAAGATGAAGGATCTTTCATCGCTCCAAGAAGACGAATTAACGGAATACGACGAAGGTCACGATCTGGTAGTTGATTCATTACCTGGTGTACCCGGTTGATCACTTCACTTTTCATACTCATGAATGTCTGCACAACAAGGGATGGTGTAGGTTTTTCCCAGCTGAGGAGTCCTACGATAACCGGATCGATTACGGGGGTACCTTTACTCACAAGTATCCCGGTCAGCATCCGAATCAATTTTTCATCAGTAACTTTAAAGAGCGCGTGCATCTGTTCTGCATCAGTCAGGGATATTTCGAGGATCATTGACATGAGCAACAGACCGCGTTCACTTCCCTGTTCACCTGATGTTTCTAGTGTTTTGAACTCTTCAAGGAGCCGGGGAAGGGCTGTTCCTCCCATTCTGGCTAGTATTCCGCCAATCAACGGGACAAGTGTTGTATCTGTTTTAAATAACTCGAGGAGGTCAGGCAGGGCTGCAAGTCCGATACGTGCAAGGGAAAGTCCGGCATAATTTACCATATCCTCATCAGGATTGTGGAGCAGAGCGATGAGAGAGGGAACTGCTGGCTTGCCAATTGTGCCAAGTGCAGCAACCGAATAGATAGCGATTGATGGATCTTTAAATGTTGAAATGAGGGCCGGAACTGCAGCAGGTCCCATTCGAATCAGGAACTGGGTGAGAACCAGTTTATGTTCGTCATCTTCTTCTTTGCGAAGAGCAGAAATAATTGGTTCAATGGCCTGCTCACCAAAAGATACCAGGAGTTCCCCTGCCTGTTTTGCCTGCGTTTTATCTGGTGAGTGCATAAGTCCGGTAAGGTGACTGATAACCTGCTCAGGTGATGAACTGATAATCTCTTTAATGACATCAAGAGAGATTCCGGATGGCTGACCCATCATATGATCGATAAATTCCCCTGGTTCCTGCTCAAAGAACGATGTGAGAAGTGTCCGGATCTCATGGTTCAGGTCTGGAGCTGCTGTCTTGAGCGCATCAAGTAGGTAGGGTATCACTCTAATTCCGTGTTCCCTGATAAGAATAAGTGCTTCATTTCGTCCCTGATTTTCAGGTGTTATCATGGGAATCAGATAGAAAATTGCCTCATCGCCGATATCTCTGATGATTGAAGTTATACGGGATTTATCTCCTGTTAGCGGATCTGCAAGTGCATCAGCAAGATGGGGGGCAGCATTCACTCCCATCTGTCTGAGTGCAGTATCAGCAAGACTGATTTCAGTATCATTACCTGATGAGAGAATCTGGATAAAACGGGGGATTGCCATATCTCCCAGATTTATGAGTTCATTTTTAGCTGTCTGTCTTACCTGTTCATCATGATTTGAAAGCGATTCAATTAGTGGATCAAGTGCTCTGACCGGATCGATTTCCCTTAATAAATGTATCGCAAACAGAGCAGTTTTCGTATTTCTGGTGGTGATTGCATCCTCTATGGCAGGGAAGGCCGTTCTTCCCAGCTCCTTAAATATTCGTGAAACCTTAGTTGTCGCATCATCATTTTTTTCGTCAATGACATCAAGCAGATATGAAGCAGAAAGGGTTCCAAAGCGTGGGATGATTTCTGATACAGTGCGCGAAATATCTGCAGAGGGATCAAAAAGTGCGTGGGTCAGATGGGGTATTGCCGGTTCTCCAATCCGGATTATTGTTGAAATGATTATATCGCGTTCGCTGCCGGTGTGAAGGGGAATTTCTTTTATGAGATATGTGACAACGGGCTCACCTATTCGGATAAGGGCATTTTCTGATACTACCCGCGTCTCCTGCTGGTCATCAAAAATTCCACGAATCAGAGGGACAATAGCTGCATCGCCAAGGTCCATAAAGACTTTCAATGCCATTGAGGAGGTGACCGGGTTTGTATCTTTGAGCGCAGTATACAGGGGTTCGAGCGCCGGACTGCCAATTTCATTTATAATGTAAAATTTGAGTTCTCTGGTATCATCACAGTCCTGACCGCAGGATGCAAGAAGATCCAGGACAATTTGATCACCAAAGAGGATTAGAAGTGAGGCTGAACGGGCACGGATATCTTCATCAGGGTTATCCAGTTCCTGGATGAGGAACGGGACCGCCTGACGTCCGGTAGTTTCAATAAGAATCTCTGCAAGCCGTGATGTCTTTTTATCAGTATCCCCCATTGCAGCAATAAGATTAAGCAGCGCATCATTCCCAAAAGAGAGGAGTGTATAAGATACTCTCTCTTCCCCTGCTTCGTTGAGCAAAGGAACTGATGCAAGTATATCATTCACTGCTGAAGAACCGATTTGGTATAATGTATGGTGTATCCATTTAGATACCATTTCATCAGCGGTATTGTATGTTTCAACCAGAGATCGGACTGCCGGCCTCCCAACGTATACAAGTGCCTCAGATGCGGCAGTGACTACCTGAACATTTTTATCATATAATGCATTGATGAGTTCTGGCACTGCTCTGGGAGTTTGCATCCGACCAAGCGCAAGAGCTGCTTCTGCCCGCAGCAGGGGATCGGGCGAGGTCCGAACAAGTCTGATTAGCCCGTTCAGATCACCTTTTAGTCGCATTTGCTCTGGATCTGGTTTTAAAAATGAGATCATATTCAAAATACCCCCGATTTACACTGATCCTATAGGGATTGATTTTTCGGGAAATTATTAAAAGATTATTAAAGATTCAAAATCAGTCATATTTTCCTTTCAGTCCTGACCATCCGGTGTATCCGCAATAAAGACACCCGACACCATTGCAGTGCCTACACATACGTTCGGGTGCGGTTACTTCTACTTTGCCTTTGCGATCACAAAAACAACAGCCTTCTCCGGTGCAATGCTGACAGGTTACCTGCACGTATTCAGTATCAGAAGCCATCAGGAATCAAGGGAGTTATTAGCAGATAAATGCAGCGAAAAGATATGGGAAAATTCTGAATAAAAGAAAGCGGGCCTGAAGGGATTCGAACCCATGACCTACAGATTAAGAGTCTGTCGCTCTACCGACTAAGCTACAAGCCCTGTGCCTCATCATATTGGTTATACATCTATATTAATTTTTTTATCTCTCTCTTTCCGTAAGATTAAGAGAAGAATTGATAGAATAATAGAATCCTGAAAGATAAATAATACGAAACAAATTAACTAAAAGAAAAGCGGGCCTGAAGGGATTCGAACCCATGACCTACAGATTAAGAGTCTGTCGCTCTACCGACTAAGCTACAAGCCCTGTGCCTTATCATATTATCATGTGAGATATATAAACATTTCGTGACCTGCTTTATCCGTCTATAGGGAGAGACTAGTATAGTCATGCATGATTATCGCCTCCAAGGATCTCCTGGAAACAGAACCCACCTGATATGTGGATGTGGGGGTGTTGGATACCTCATTCTGGAGGAACTGAAAAAGGAAGGTAACCGACTGCTCTGTATGGATAGTAACCCTGAAAGAGTCCAGGAACTGAGAGAACAGAAGATAGACGCCTTTTTACGAGACCTGCTTGACCCGGACATGCTTCAGGGTATCGCTGATTTTGATATCGCTTTTCTTGTTAGTGATAACCATGAAGCAAATAGCGCAGGAATGAAAACAATCCGGAAAAAATATCCTCATACTCATATTGTTGCACGGGCAATCGATCCAATCAGTGAAAAGGAACTCATTCAGGAAGGCGCAGATCTCGTCCTTTATCCACAACAGGTTGTTGCAACTGCAGCAATTGCTCATTTGAGAAAGTTTCAGAAACACCACCTTTCTAAAAAGCTCTTTGATCTGCTGGCATCATATACCGGAATTCTTGGAATTATCACACACACAAATCCTGACCCTGATGCAATATCAAGTGCCATGGGGCTTGCTGCAATAGCAAAACGGGCAAATCCGGATTTACAGACTCATATATTATATGACGGGATAATCGGGCACCAGGAGAACAGGACACTTGTCAATCTCCTTGATATCAAGATGGAAAAAATCCGTCCTGATGCTCTTGCACTTTGTTCACATCTCGCTTTAGTAGACTGTAAAGGGCCGGGAATAAATAATGGGCTCCTCCCAAATACCGCTGTTGACATAATCATTGATCATCACTATGAACCTTCCGGGGTTGAATCAGTTCGATCACCATTTGTGGATATCAGGCAGAGTGCTGGCGCCTGCGCTACTATTCTTACTGAATATCTGATTGAACTGGAGATAGAACCTGACACCATGGTTGCAACAGCTCTTTTGTATGGCATCCGTGCTGATACCAAACAGTTCAGGCGTAATGTTTCCCCGCGTGATCTTGAATATTCGGCGTATCTGCTCAAATATAGTGATCAGGATCTTCTTGAGAAGATTATGTCTCCACAGTATGCTCATGAGACAGTGGACATCATTGGATATGCAATTAATAACCGGAAGACCAAAAACGGGTATCTGTTTTCAAATGTCGGGTATGTCCGGAATCGTGACGCCCTCCCGCAGGCTGCTGATCTTTTGATTAATCTTGAAGGAATCAGCACCGCGCTGGTGTACGGGATTACTGATGAAGCTATTATTATGTCAGGCAGGAACCGGGATCTTCGACTAAATCTTGGTAATGTAATGAGTGAGGCGTTCTCTGATATGGGGGATGCCGGAGGGCATGCAACTATGGCTGCCGCAAGTATTCCGCTTCATGTTTTCTCTTCTGTCCGTGAGAAAGAAGAACTCTTAAAACTTGTAATAGAACCGGTATTGCAGAACTTTTACCGGCTAGTCGGTTTGCTGGAGGACGAGACTGGTGAGATATGATGAGTGGGAGCCCGTTTACCATGAAATTTGTGACTATTTTTCGTTTGATCCTGACATGGATCAACATGCCGCAGAGACAGCAGCAAACCTGACCACGGCTGATGCTTCATTAGAACTTAGTTCTCTTATCAAAGGCAGACCGGTAACGGTATGCGGAAATGCTCCCTGTCTGAATGAAGAGATTAGCCGGATAATTGGTGTGGTCATAGCTGCTGATGCAGCTGCTGGTGTACTCCTTTCTGCAGGGATATCTCCTGATGTTATTGTAACTGATCTGGACGGTATCGATGAATATGCCGTTGATTTGAACAAGAATGGTACGATTATTGTGGTTCATGCTCATGGGGATAATATTTCCCGGCTTGTAACCTGGCTGCCTCTCCTGAGTGGCCCGGTTGTTCTTACAACTCAGGGAAGGCCATTTCGTAATGTCTATAACTATGGTGGATTCTCTGATGGGGATCGGGCAGTATTTCTGGCACAGGAACTTGGTGCATCAGAGATTACTATTATCGGGTTTGATTGTGATGATCCCCTTGTTCCACCTGTGAAACAGGGAAAATTAATATGGGCGCGAAAACTTCTTGCGATGATTGGATATGAGTGCTGAAGCGTGGATTATTGACGGGTATGTGGATGAACCTGCATGCCTTGGAGTTCCTCCGTATATTTCTCCATATATACGCACTGTTGCCGGAGTTCTCGTTGATCATCAGTATACGGTGCGATACTGCACTATTGATCAGATTCGACAAGACTATGGTCTGCTGAAAAAAGCGAATACTGCTGATATTGCGGTCATGATCGCAGGGGTGACGGTTCCTGGTAAGTATCTTGGGGGAACGCCTGCAGGATATACTGATATCAGGCAGATTGGAACTTCATTACAAAAACCAGAGTCGTTTATCGGAGGTCCAATCCTTTTTGGCTCATCAAAGGGAGGAGGAAGTCAGGCAATCAGACAGGAGGAATTCGGTTTTGATAATCTGTTGCACGGCTCTCCTGCTCACGCTCTGCATTCATTTCTCTCTGATCACCAGCCTTCCCCATGGATACGATCGTATGCAGACGAAGATCGCTGGGCTGTTGCCGGGTCCTCAGTGGTAACGCAGCATCCGCTTTACCCTCTTGTTTTGTGTGAGATTGAGACTTCACGAGGATGCCCTCATGCAATATCTGGTGGATGTTCTTTTTGCACTGAACCATTTTATGGTGAACCGGTATACCGGTCGATTCCCGGGGTAAGCAATGAGATAGCCGCTCTATATGCACATGGTGTCAGGCATTTCAGACTCGGAAGGCAACCGGATCTGCTGACATATCAGGCTGGTGCGGGTGAATTCCCAACCCCTCGCCCCGATATCCTGCGAGAACTCTTTGAGCAGATTCGATCTGCAGCACCTCAAATTCAGACGCTTCATATCGATAATATCAATCCAGGAACGATAGCCCGTCATCCGGAGGAGTCCATGGAGGCTCTTTCAGTAATTGTAACGTATCATACAACCGGAGATGTTGCTGCATTCGGGATGGAAACCGCTGACCCTGCAGTTATCGAAGCATGTAACCTTAAAGGGGATCCTGACATGATGCTTGATGCCATTCGCATAGTGAATGAGGTCGGAGCACAACGAAAGGATGGTATTCCTCATCTTCTTCCTGGTCTGAATTTTATTGCAGGACTTGCCGGGGAGACTGCAGACACATACCGGCTCAATCAGGAATTCTTAAGTCAGGTACTTAAAGAAGGACTCCTTATCAGGCGGGTCAATATCAGGCAGCTGATGCCTTTTGAAGGGACACGGTCATGGAATGAGAACTCTCTGCCGGTTGATGAAAAAAGGTTCAGGCAGTTTAAGGAGGATGTTCGAAAGCATTTTGATCTTCCCATGCTACGGGCAGTATTCCCGCGTGGAACCGTTCTCCGGCATGTAATTATTGAAGAATCGGGTGACACGTCATTTGGGAGACAGCTAGGGTCATACCCGATCCTTGTTGGAATCCCACTCAGGCTTACTCCACGGGCAGTAATTGATGTAGTTGTAGTGGATCATGGCATGCGATCAGTCACCGCGCTTCCATGGCCTGTTCAGATTAACTCTCTTCCTCCCAAAGTTCTGACCTGGATTCCTGGAATTTCCCGGAAAAACCAGGTGAAGATTCTGGCGAAACGCCCGTTTTCCGATACTATCGGAGTTGAATCAGCAGCAGGGGTTTCATTTCCCCCTGATTATTTCACCTTTACATCTCCCGAAGTTCAAGCACCGTAAAAATATCAGACTTGGTTATAATCCCGATAAGTATTCCGTCAGATATTACTGGTATTCTTCCAATATCCTGCTGAGTCATAATTTTCAGAGCATCAATTACTGGTGCATCAGGAGTGAGGGTGATAACTTCCCGTGTCATAGCATCCTGAACCTGCATAGCATCTCGATCGATTGATGGAACCCGTGAAAGGTCGGTAAGGGTGATTATGCCGATCAGATACCCGCGGTCCATAACCGGAAATCCAAGATGTTTTGTCTGATACATGAGATTGATTATTTCAGTAAGTGACATACCCGGAGTAACGGATTTCACCGGTTTAGACATAATATCCCTGATATTGACATCTTTTAGCAGAAATCTGTACCTTGTCACACTTGATTCCTGACCTGCTCCGATATAAATGAAAAATGCGATCAGGATAAGAATTGGTGAAAACACAATTAATCCGAGTATTCCAAAGATGATTGCAAACCCTTTGCCGATAGTGGATGCAATCTCTGTAGCTTTGTGCAATGGCATGCGAAGCGCGAGATATGAGCGGAGGACTCTCCCTCCATCCATGGGAAACGCGGGTAGGAGATTAAAGACACAGAGAAGAATGTTAAGGATTGCTAAATAGCCAAATATATACATAACCAGCCCTGTTAACGGCGGATTTTCAGATATTATAACATTAGTTCCATAAAGAAGACCAACACAGACAATACCGAAAAGCAAGCTCATTGCAGGACCTGCAAGAGCCATTCTGAATTCTATTCGCGGATCGGTTTCTTTATCTTCAATTGATGCAACCCCGCCAAAGAAGAGCAGGGTGATACTCTCAATTCGAATCCCTGCCAGGCGAGCAACCATCGAGTGTGAGAGTTCATGAACAAATACACCAAAAAAGAGTCCACATGCAATGATTAAACCAAGGAGATAAGGGCTGTATCCCTGGGTAATAAGGCTGCTGTCAATGGTAATGCCAAAGATGTCGCTAACCATCGTAACGGTATATCCGATATCAGTTCCGATGATCCAGGCGAAGAGGGGGATAATCAGGAGAAAAGTAAAATGAATCATAATCGGGATACCAAACAGGCGTCCGATACGAAGAGATCCTTGCATATATAACAATAAACGGGAAGAAATATACACGTGCTGGATTATCTTTGCTGACTTCACCTGATGATATTTTGATCATTTTCATCAAATATTCAACTGACAGGCTTCAAGATATTGTCATTTTTTTCCATCTTTGAGTGCTCTGATTATCCTGATAGAGATCGATCGACGGTTACCTTTTTAATAGATATAATATAAATGTCAATGGAGTATGAAGAATCAGATTACAGAACTTATCGGGCTTAAGATCTACTCAGAGAACGGAACGTTCATCGGAGAGGTTGAGGATCTCGTTCTTGATATCGATTCCAAGCGGATAGATTCGGTAGCAGCGGGGAAATTAAATCCTGATGTCATAGAATTGAAGACTCATAAGGGCATAAAAATTCCATTCAGGCTTGTAAAAAGTATTTCTGATGTGGTAGTCATTCGTCATATCCCGAATATGTTCAGGGATGATGCAGATCTATAACTCTGCCACTAAAATTTCTATTACAGGGCCTGCACGAACCTGGACGGAGTCATCATAACGTGTGGATAATCAGGATTAATTGTGAAAGAAAGGGAGATATACGCCGATATCCGAACCGTTCCACCGGTCATTATCCGGCTTGATGGCAGGGCGTTTCACCGGTTTGTAGCGACACAATCACTCAAAAAGCCTTTTGATAGTGGATTCGCTGCTGCAATGGAGCAGGTATGCATATCCCTGTTAACTGAAAGCGGTGTGTCCCCGGCTTTTGCGTATACCTTTTCAGATGAGATAAGTCTCTATCTTAATGAACTGCCATTTGAGGGGCGCGTTGAAAAACTTGTATCAGTTATTGCATCATGTGCAGCAAGCGCCCTGACTATCGCCATGCGTCTTACCTCTCCCATATCTTTTGATGCAAGAATTATCCCGGTTGAACCTGCACTTGTTGCCGGATATCTTGACTGGCGACAAAAAGAGGCGTGGAGAAATCATATAAATGGCTACTCTCAGGCGCTCCTGTTATTAGACGGGCTTACTCCGGTTACTGTGCAAAGAAGGTTGAATCGCCTTTCTGCAAAAGATTTACATGAAATCTGTTTTCAGCATGGGGTAAACCTTTCAAAAACGCCAGCATGGGAGAGGCGTGGGATTATGGTGTACCACCAGCAGTTTTTGAAAGAAGGTTTTAATCCGGTTACTGGTGAAAAGACTGAAGCAATACGCAGAAAGGTATATACTGACCGCAATCTTCCACTTTTTTCATCTGATGAAGGAAGAGTATTTGTGGAGGATCTGATTACACCAAATGCTCTATAACACAACCTGACAAAGTCATACTCTGGTTATGCGGCAGAAGACTGGTCTGTTGTTTTGGAGATTTCAGAATTAATAAAAATTCTGTGTTCCATAAAAAAACTCTCCATTGTATGAAACCCCTACACCAATCTTATCTATATCCGGATTTACAAGATTTTTATCGTGAACCGGGCTTGAAATCCACTCGACCATCATAACATCTGCAACTGCCTGGGGATCGCTGGGATCAACAAAACCGGAAAACCCCTTACCTATGATATGGCCACCGGCAATTTTTACAATATTTTCTGCAATTCCTGTTCGTATTGACCCATCAGAGAGGCGCTTTGTTACATCAAATCCTGCATTTTTTGCTCTGTCAGATGGATCAATGTCTTCCGGGGTTTCATGCGCAAAATATCCTCTTTCAGCCATGTCAATGCTGTGTGCACGGGCAATATCCCCAAGTTCAGCATCAAAACTTAAATTTGTAAGGCCCCGGTACTGACGGTACAGGTTCGTTTTCACGGCAACATACCCGGAGACGCGATCTAAAAATGATTCATTTACGGGTGGACTTACCGCAAGGATTGTAACTGGTGTATCAAAGCAGAATGTATTGTTCTCCTCATCAGCCTCTGATACCATATGGGTAAAATCAGCAATTGCTCCAAGGAAATATTCTCCCTGAGGAATTTCTTCTGGTATTATGTCAACAGCGGTCCCCTTCTCTGCCATACCTGGATATGATTTATAGTAAATTTCGTCCCAGAGTTTTAGATCAGAGGGAGATATTACTTCATCCTGTGAGAGGTAAAAACCAATACGAAATGTGCCTGAACTACCTGATCCTACGTTAAACAAGGTATAATTGATAGTAAACGGGTATCCTGGACCGGTTACGCTGCTTGAAATCCCGTCAATTGTGACAAGGAGATCTGCAGGATCGTATAAAGAAGAACTTGTTGATCGTCTGACATCAATGGGACTATCTGAAATATACTGGTTATTTGCCTGGTCTCTATCTGGTGTTGATGTGGTTAATGTGGTATAGAGATTATATTGACCGGCTTTAATTCCTCCGGGCATTGTTACGGTAAAAAAAACAGTATCGCGGTAGAATGCAGGAATCTCTTTTGCCGTTTTCTGATGAATCCAGATCGGTTTTGCGTCAGTCTCGTTAAAAGGGACAAGATAATAGTTTATCGTGATATCCTGTGCATTTGCAGGTCCTGAATTGACAATCTCTATACCTGCTGAGAAAGGAAATCCCATTTCTGCCTGTTTTGGGGTGATAGATCCGTTAATTGAAATATCGGTTGTAAAAATCAGATCTGATTGTCTTGCCGGCTCTATCGGCATTGACATGTTACCTGATGTGAGGTCTTGCCCTGTATCGGTAGTATTCGTTATTTCTGAGACACTCATATAACCTGTGTTCTCTAAACCATCAGTATTTCCCAGGTTAATCATATTATCCTGATATTCTACACTTCCTGAATTATAAGGGATATCAGGATTTATCTGATCAGTCTGATTGATTAAATCATCAATACTGCCAGGGATATCTGTATTATCTATATTCTCCGGGTTATCTGTAAGTCCGATTTCATCTTCTTCCCCAATACAGGGATAAGATATCAGCAAAATAACAGATAAGATGAGGAAGGTGATTGTTTTTGAATTCATAGCGTTCGTGAATACAGATTAGTAGTTCAATCCGGTAAGTCTTCTGGTTAGGATACCACGATACATCTTGTATCTCCTGTGAGACGGGTATTACGTGAACTAATGAAAGCTTTAAAGAAGACCGGCTTTTTTCATATGTTCTAATGCGGCAGTAGTTGTTTCGCGCCCCTGTGGGGTTCGCTTGAGAAACCCGATACGTATTAAGTATGGTTCATAAACATCTTCAATTGTCCGGGTCTCTTCACCTACCGATATCGCAATTGTTTTCAGACCAACCGGACCACCTGCAAAATCACGCGCAATAACCTGAAGCACACGTCGGTCAAGTTCATCAAGCCCGAGTTCATCTATTCCCAGTGCAGAGAGTGCAAGGTCTGCAATTGGGCCGTCCACAGAACCGTCACCTTTGACTATTGCATAATCATATACTCTGCGTAAAAGCCGGTTTGCGATTCTTGGTGTTCCCCTGCTTCTCTTTGCAATCTCATCTGAACCTTGTAAAGTAATTGGAATGTTAAGAATTGCAGCACTTCTTCTGACAATCGTTGATAAATCTTCGACATTATACAGGTCAAGTCTGAGAATCAGTCCGAACCGATCACGAAATGGAGATCCCAAAAGACCTATGCGGGTCGTAGCGCCAACCAGGGTAAATCGTTCAAGCGGGAGTCGTATTGATCTGGCAGAAGGCCCTTCTCCAATCATGACATCAATAGCATAATCCTCCATTGCCGGGTAGAGGATTTCTTCAACTACAGGGCTTATCCGGTGCACCTCATCAATAAAAAGAAGATCTCCTCTTTTTAGCGGAGTCAGCATCGCAGCAAGATCTCCCGGACGCTCGATCACCGGTCCTGTTGTAGACTCGATAGCATTGTCTAATTCCCGTGCGATAATATGAGCCAGTGTTGTTTTTCCAAGACCTGGCGGCCCGGAGAAGAGAACATGATCTAAGGGCTCCTTGCGAAGCCGTGCAGACTCAATAGCGATTGCAAGTGCCTCTTTAACCTGATTCTGACCGACAAATTCAGTCAGCACACCCGGCCTGACTGTCTGCTCTACCTGGTCTTCTTCTCCTGATACTGGTGAGAGTGTCGGTTCAGTCATGCCGGTCAGTTAATTCACCCCTATCTTTCAGTATTCTGAGAGCTTCCCTGATGATACCTGCAGCTGTTCCATCATGGGCTGATACATCTGTTTTTCCAACTGCTGATGCTGCCTCTCCCTGTGTGTATCCAAGTGCCATAAGACCAAGGACTGCGTCACCCCGGGATGTGTCGGCAGTAACGTTAGACCCCGAACCGATTTCTGCAGCTAGTGCTGCTGCCTTCTTTTTAAGTTCCAAAATGATTCGTTCAGCTCCGGTCTTCCCAACACCGGGAACAGTAGATAAGAGCCTTGCATCACCGGCTAGTACTGCTCCGGCCACCTGATCTGCACGAAGTCTTGAGAGTATGGCAGTAGCAAGCTGAGGGCCTACCCGTGAGACAGATGTTAAGAGTCTGAATACCTTAATCTCTGCTCCGGTCTGAAACCCGTACAGTAATATGGCGTCCTGCCTGACAATCATCTCGGTATGGAGTATTGCGTCATTAGCTCCACGAAGATGTGCTGCCGTCATCTCAGGAACCCTGACACGGTATCCTACTCCTCCTGCTTCAATGACAACAAAATCGTCACCGCTTTCAACTACCGGTCCACGGAGTCGCGCTATCATCGAAGACCCCGTGTACTATTCAGGTGACAGACTGCAAGTGAGAGACCATCTGCTGCATCATCCGGACGGGGGATCTCCTGTAATCTGAGTAATCTGGTAATCATTTCCTGAACTTGTCGTTTATCAGCTTTTCCTGAACCGGTTATTGCAATTTTAACCTGGTTTGGCGTATATTCAATCACTGGTATACCCTGATGCACTGCAGCAAGAAGAATCACTCCTCTTGCTTCACTTACCTGAAGAGCACTTGTGGTATTTCTTGCAAAAAACAGCCGCTCAACGGCCATCCCTGCCGGAGTGTACTGCTTAATTAAGGAAGTGATTCCCTGATAAATGGTACCAAGCCGGATACTTGCATCACCGTCTGTCTTTTTCGTAGTGACGCAGCCATATTCCATTGCCGCAAGTCTTCCGGCATCATCGGATACGACTCCAAACCCGACCGTAGCAAAGCCAGGGTCAATCCCAAGGATGATTACCATTGGTGAATCTTCCCTGGCAGAAATTCGATTTTCCTGGCATTATACTTTTTTAGTTTTTTCATAGGGTCAGATACCAACTATCCCGATTGTGGTATCTTCTTCATCAGGAATTCCCTGGTTCCAGATTCCTCGATTTCTGAGTAGCCACTCCTGTGCCTGAATCTGTTCTTCTCCATCAGCCGGGATTCGGATGCTATATGTTCCATCTGCATCCAGGTCACGTGCTTTCACACAATCGCGAAGATGTATTGGAAGGATTGTATTGATGATCTCAGATTTAATACCCTGGTCAAGGATAGGATAGAGTACTTCTACCCGCCGGTTAAGATTTCTCGGCATCAGATCAGCACTACCCATGAGAACAATTTCATCTCCTCCGTTGTAAAAGTAATAGATACGTGAATGTTCAAGGAATCTTCCAACAATTGTACTTACGGTAATGTTGTCTGAAATCCCCGGGATACCTGGTCTTAAACAGCAGATTCCCCGTATCTGCAGATCAATTTTTACTCCGGCTATTGATGCCCGGTAGAGCGTCTGAATCATCTCTGCATCCTGCAGGGCATTGAGTTTAAGGATAATATGGCTGTCTTTATACTCCTGTTGTCTTTTTATTTCCCGGTCAATAAGCGAGATGATTCCCCGCCTGATATTTTTGGGCGAGACAAGAAGATGATTATATGCCATATAACGTGAGTATCCGGTCAGTGCGTTAAAAAGGTTTGACACATCTGATGCGATCTCAGGATTTGCGGTAAAAAGCCCGATATCTGTATATATTCGTGCAGTTGCAGAATTATAATTTCCTGAACTCATATGGACGTATCTTACAATCCCTTCACGTTCTCGTCTGACAATAAGGCACAACTTTGAGTGTACCTTCAGACCCATAATACCATAGACTACATGCACACCCGCATGTTCAAGGGCTCTGGCCCAGCCAATATTGTTCTCTTCGTCAAACCTGGCTTTAAGTTCTACTACGACAGAGACAGCTTTTCCATTTTCACGGGCATTAAGCAGGGCATTAATAATAGGGGAACGTGTTCCGGTTCTGTATAATGTCATTTTAATAGCAAGGACATCTGGATCTGTTGCTGCCTGTGTTAGAAAATTGACAACCGGCTGAAAACTTTCATAGGGGTGAAAAAGCATTACATCCTGAGATTTTATTGTGTGAAATATTGCTTTTTCATTTTCCAATCTTTTCGGGATACTTGGAACAAACGGGGGATCCTTCAGGTCAGGTCTGTCAAGATCCAGCATGCACATCAGATCTGCCATACCGATTGGTCCTGCAATACGGTAGAACATATGAGGATATTTTACGAGTTTCTCCCCCATCATCCCGCATACTGCCTGATCCATCCATGATGACACTTCGATTCTGACCGGAATTCCAACCCAGCGCCTGCCTACCGATTCTTCTACCGCTGTAATAAGATCATCTGCTTCATCTTCTTCTATTTCGATATCAGCATCACGGGTAACCCTGAACGGATATGAGGCCCTGACTTCCATTCCTGGGAAGAGAAGATCAAGATTTGCAGAGATCACATCTTCTAAGAAGACTAAATGAATCTCTTCTGTTCCCCCTGAGGAATGTTCACCTCCGGGGACTCTGATTAGTCTGGGAAACAACTTATTTGGTATTTTTATTCGTGCGAAAAGGTCTTCTTCACGCCCACGTTCACGTACAATTATTGCAAGATTTAACGCTAAGTTTGAAATGAATGGAAAAGGGTGGGATTTATCAAATGCCAGGGGTGTTAGTACCGGAAATATTTCTTTATTAAAGAATTTTCGAAGTGATCGTTTCTGGTCTTCCTGGAGAGTTTCATAGGTATGAATGGTAATTCCCTTTTCCCGCAGAGCCGGAATGATATCATCATGCCAGACTGAAGCCTGTTCCTCAAGCAGAGGTGACAACGCCTCAAAAATTCCGTCAAGAAGACGGGCAGGAGTCAGCCCGTCAGGCGGAGCTTTTAACACTCCTTCATCAAGTTGCCGGTGCAGACCTGAAACACGGATCATAAAAAATTCATCAAGGTTGTTCGCAAAAATTGCCAGAAACTTAGCCCTTTCAAGTAACGGATGTGCAGGATCTTTAGCTTCATTGAGGACATGCCGGTTAAATTGTATCCAGGAAAGTTCCCGGTTTATATATAGAGAGGGATCTGATAATGTGTCAAAAGAGTCGGATTTTTTTTCTTCAGCATCAGTGGAAATATCTTCCCGATTCATCAGAAGAATCTATGGATCGAAATTTAGATAATTCTTGTGTTATGAGCAAAAAAAAGGGTGATAATTCAACTAGTAGGATTTTGTCCACCCATATAATGGAAATCTTTGATTATCGTAGTAATGTATCCGTTTGCACTCGTATGATCGTGAAAAGAGATCTCTGATGAGACGTTGTTATCAGTTCCCCGCCCTTCCATAAGGTGTCCGGCAATATCTATGTTTACTCCGCCCAATGCATATTTTGGTATCAGAGGATTACCCCCCGGCGTTGAGCGGGTTACATCCGTATCAACGGAAGGGTAAACCACACCGGTGAACTTTGCTGATTCATCTTCGTCTGCTTCTATCCCGGATTCTCCTCCTGCTTCCAAAAATGTATTCTCCATCTCATTGGTCATATTTGCCGTAATATTGCCGTTATCTGGCGTGATATTTGATTGATTAATATCAAAAGATTCAATTGAAGATTCTGGTATTGAACTTTGATCAAATCCTGGTTCAGTTGAATTGACTTGTTCATCAGCGCATGCTCCGGGTATGCCGGCAGCAAGTGAGAGTCCGATTATGGTAATGAAGATTATCATGCTATTGGATTTCATAGATATGACCTGACCTAGTGAGTTACTGTGTGCCCTGAATACTCATTGGCCAGTGAGGTATGAAGATTTTGTGGTCTTTTGCCCTGCTGATTTCAGATCACAAGTCATGGGCAGGCAGGAGATTATATTTTGGACTGATGTCG
>Ga0351901_1025_pt1 | contig 41002 bp, 28 predicted proteins | sample BONcelHT113001D4_FD_206875 | JGI IMG/M metagenome (GOLD analysis project Ga0351901, IMG submission 206875) | Enriched cells from coal bed in the Powder River Basin, Montana, United States - BONCAT cells T11 rep1 HSBNCT.T11.300.1.D4 ...
AATCCAATCCAAATCGCCGGATTCTGCGACAAATATATTACTTTCTCCGAAATCAAAAGAAAAATTTTCATTTCCGGTGAATGCATCATACGAAACAATCTTACTATCAACAGTAGATTTGTTGAATGACACAATAAGATTATTCAAATCTACAAAATCCATCGAATAAGGCTTTTGGGCTACGTCGAAGGTTGCCGTTTCGATGCCTGACGGCAAATACCGAATAACTATTTTTTTGTCGCTTGTGTAATATGCGAAGTAGCTTCCGTCTCTCGAATAATAAACTGAGCCTTCGATTCCGGTCAGCACATACTCTTTATCAATATAAGAATTTTCGATGTTCACCAAATAGATTTTTTTACTATTGTATTCGTATGCTGCATAGTATTGTCCTTGCGGCAACATCACAGTCTTTAAATATCCTGTATAAGCACCACCTATCGGCAATGTTTGCAATCGTGATTCTCCTGTTGTCAAATCAATTATAAATACAAATTGATGCAGGAAATAAGTGCAAATCAAATATTTGCCCGTAGGCTCGGACGTAATTGATGAAATTGGTGAACTAATTTGGAATGAGTTTACTACAAGATTTGTATTTGGGTCCCATTCCTCAATTTTACTGATTTTTCCACCAAATTTTGTGCTTCTCAATAGAAAGAGATTGTCGGAAGTTTTGGATTTTTCAATCGCGAAATATTCTTCAAATTCCGATGTTTTCTTCCACAGTTCTTTCATTTCTAACTGTTGGGCGATACTTTGGCTAAATGCGATTGATGTAAAAATGATTAAAATAGTCAAAAAGCGATTCATGTTTTCTCCATTTTATTAAAAAGATGCAAACCCTGTTACTGTTATAAACAAGTCAAAATGGAAAAGATTACAATTTATGAAGATTTTTTTTTATACTAATTGAGAAATCGGGCTGATTCGCTTGATTTTGTTCGATTTGGGATGATTGAAAATTACGCCATCGAGATTTTGTCTCAGATGAATATTGATTTTGCGACTAATCTCATCATATCGAGTGGGGTCGGCTTTGATTTGTCCACGCAAAATTTTGTAGTTGAATTTGTCGAAAGTGAAATCATTTCGGACAAGCAAGTCAGCTAAAGATTTATGGTAACACTCTTCGCTACAAAATCCGAAATGTCTTTTGTACTCTTCGGGGAGAGCAATTATTTGGTCGTTGCATGGTCCATATCGGCAGTTGAAATATATATCTGCTGTTTTGCCGCTGTAATGGCAATTCGTTATCACGATTTTCTCATCACTATCTGCGACAGGGCAACTAACTCGCTCATCGAAAGTGTATAAATTGCCGAGCCAATGTGTAGTCTGATACTTATTGACGTATTTGACAACTCCGCCATCCAATTGAAAAACGCCCGGCATACCTGCTTCTTCGAGCATAGCTGATAATTTTTCGCACCTAATTCCACCTGTGCAATACATTATGACAGGCTTATCGCCAAATTGTTCTTTGTAATTGTTGACCAAATCGGGCACTTCTCTGAATTGGATTGTTCCCGCAGGAATTGCATTTTTGAAATGTCCGAGCTTATATTCGTAATCATTCCGCATATCGAGTATCACATGCGAATCATTATCATTTTCGAGGATTTTTTTGAACTCATCAATTGAAATTTTGTGTTTAGCTTGTTCGATTTGTTCAGCCGAGAAACTTTTGCCCAAAGCAACTATTTCCTTGCGATATCGAACAATCATTTTGTTGAATTTGTGGCTATCCACTCGGCACGCTTTATCATCAATATCGGGAATATCTCTGAAAAAGGGGATGCTGTCAAGATAGAGGCGATATGCTTTTATTTGTCCCGTCCTACCTGTTAGAGTTGCGCTGATTCCCTCTTCGCCGATGAAAATTCTGCCCTTAAGACCAATATCATCACAAAATTCCTTGTGGTCGGCTACAACTTCAGTTGGATTTGGAATATCTACAAACTTGTAAAATGTCAAAAGTGTATAACTTAAGTCAAGATTCATTTTGTTCAAACACTTCTTTTAAAGATTACTGATACCATCTTCGGTGATTTTACCGACGATGTATTGTTTGCCACCGTCAAAGCCACACCCGACATAAATTTGCGGATAATAGATAATGAATTCATGTTTGATAATATCAAAACCGGAATTTATCAATATAATTGTGAACGCCGGCATGACAAAATTCAAGAGCATATCTGCTTCATCAGGGTTGTTTTTGATGGCGTTCGAGATTGTTTTGAATGCTTTGATTTCTGACGATTTGCCTGCGGCATCCCACAAATCAACTGCATACCAATCGTTTGGTTTAGTTTCGGGAGTCTGTTTCGAGCCTTTGACAACGAGTTGAATTTCCGACGGAGCGTCTTCTTTTGATGAATCGGTTATGGCAAACCAAATTGACTTTATCGAGCCCGGGAGTGGGTCTTCTGTGATTGTTTGGACGAGCCAATTCTCGAATTCGATTAAGGTACGGTCAAAGTCAACTGCTTTGAGTGCAGCCAAATTGAAAGTAGGCATGACCTTTTTGATTACTTCGATAAGTTCCTTTTTGGAGGTATCGAAATCAGTTTTGTTTACTATTAAATCGTTTAAAATTTCTTCAGCCTTATTTTTCATCTTCTTCTTTATTTTTTTCGACAAAATTAATTGAAACTGAATTAATACAATATCTCAGACCCGTAGGAGCTGGACCGTCATTGAAAACATGCCCGAGATGCCCGCCGCACTTTGCACAGACTACTTCTGTGCGAATCATGCCATAGCTTGAATCCTCAATTTCCAAAATTGCAGACGAATCGGCAACTTCTGAAAAGCTGGGCCAACCGCAATGCGCATCGAATTTTGTGTCAGACTCAAACAATGTACTACCACAAGCCTTACAAGCATAGATACCTTCCTCGAAATGTAAATTATACTTGCCTGTATGTGGACGTTCGGTACCTTTCTGACGTAAAACTCTGTATGATTCCTCATCCAGAAATTTCTGCCATTCTTGCTCGGTCTTTTGTATCTCAAATTTCATTTCATTCTCGGGAATATTTTTCTTTTCTTGCTTTTCTTCAGAATTACAAGATGTTCCAAAAAGCAAAAAAGTTACAAGTAAAATGCAAACTTTCATCATATCCGTCACCTCTAATTCCAAAACATGACATAAAACGTTTAGGGCAATAATATTATTTTGACGGTTCTGAATTATCTGCTTCTTTTCTTGCTTTTGATAAAATTCTCCGTTCATGAATATATTTGCTGACTTCGGCAGCCAACAAAATGATTAATGCCGAATAATATATCCATATTGACATAGATATCAAGACTGCATAAGTTCCGTAGAATCTACCATAATCTGAAATCGAAACAATATACCATGCGAAAATGAATCTCGCACCTTCAATCCCCAAAACGCATATTATAGTACTTACAACGCGGATAAAACGTGGCAATCTCTCATTCGGAACAAATCTGAATATCAGATAGAAAAGCACAAAGGATGTACCAACTGATACAGATGTTAGAACTAAGCCGCTAAAAAGTGTACTTATGAATTCGGGCAAATAATCGCCCATAAAATCGATTATAAAGTTGACAAGTGGAATTGCATAAGAATAAACCAAAAACAATACAGAAAATACGATTGTAAGAAGCATATCTTTCAATCTGTATAATATGAAAATTTTTGGAGATGCCAAATCGAAAATCGCATTGAGCGAAGTCCTTATTGAACTTATCAAAATGGACGAAATCCAAAGTAAGCCAATTATACCAATCGAACCAAATAGTGTGCTATGTGTGAAAATGGAATCAATCTCATCTAAGATTGTTCGGCTTATCTCTTGAGTAGCTTGAGTTTCCGGTAAGTAATCGTTGAGCAAATTTTCTAATGTTATCGAAATCGAAGCTGTATCGAACATTATCCCTAAAGTGAAAATCACTAAAAGCAGTAGCGGAATCATATAAATCAAGATGTTGAATGCGATTCCGGCTGCCAACATATACAAGTGGTGCTCCTCGATTCTGTCTGACACCCTGTCTAAGTGCATATAAACATTATAAATCCAACCCTCTTTAGCTCGAAATTTCTTAATTATTGTCTTCAAAGTTCCATCGCATAAAATTTTTACTTATTTTTATTGGCATTTTTAATTGACTAAAATAAAAAAATAAATGAAAAAACTCGTTTTTTTCTTTACTATAATTTCCCTGTTCTGGTCTTGTGCCAATATTCAAGCACCATCAGGTGGTCCACAAGATAAAACGCCACCTGAGATTGTGACGTATTCACCCGAAAACAATTCTATCAATTTTGAAGAGAGGGAAATCAGGATACGTTTCAACAAGTATATGAACAAGGCAAAAGTAATAGAGAACCTAAGTATATCACCTATTGTTGCTCTGAAACACGATTGGTCAGGCAAAGATTTGCGCATTAGAATAGATGGCGATTTGGACACAAATGTTACCTATTTGCTCAATCTCGGAACTGAATATAGCGATTTGAACGGCAACAAACCCGATGCTGCTTTCAATTTGGTTTTTTCAGCCGGCAGTAAAATTGATAGTGGCATGATTCACGGAAAGTCGCCTATTGCAACAACCGGTTATGTTGCTTTATTGTATAATCTGAACAATAAAAATGCCGATACAATCAATCCGGCGCATACATTACCAGATTACCGTGTTCAATTGGGGACTACAGGAGAATTCACTTTTGCGGCTCTAAAAGATGGATTATATAGACTGATGCTTATCAAAGACGAATTCAGAAATAATTTATATGACCCTGTTGATGCGTATTCATCGGCAATCAATGATATCGAAGTACTCAACTCTGTCTCAAAACTCGTTGCAATCAAACCCGGAGCTATTATTGATGTTCGAGGTCCTGAGCTACGCGAAGTTTATCCCGAATTTTCCGATTTCATTGTCCTCACTTTCGACGAACAACCAAGCCCAAAAGCCTTAGACAAGAATTATTTTAGTGTAAGTGATTCCATCGGAAATCAGTTTGAGATAGCCTCAGTTTTCAACTATCCAGATGAACCAAATAAAGTGCTTGTATCTATGGAACAGAGCTTGGATACAGGCAAAATATACATTGTAAAAGCTGATAGTAACATTATGAGTGATACTCTTGGCAATAAAAGCCTTGATTCCTTAGTCACAAAAAGGTTTAGCACTCCATTTGGTAACGACCCTGCCGCACTGAAGATTTTTAGCTTTGATTTGACTGATAGCGCCGGTAGTGTTCCAAGTATGCCCCTTTTTAAGATGGTTTTCAATCGTGGCATTAATATTGATTTATCTCAGGTTATATCAAAAATCACAAATACGGCCGATAGTTCGACAATGGAAATGAAATATAGCTGGAAAACATCGAATATTTTAGAATTTTCTCCTAAGGACACGCTCAAGGAGCGAGTTGCGTATGATTTCAATATTGCACTTAAGCTAAAGGGAAGTAAAACGACACATAGTCTCGATACAAACGTTAGCCGTTATTTTACGACAGGTGGCAGAAGGGCAATCGGTTCTGCAAGCGGGACAATTGATATGAGTGCTAATTTTTGCGATTCAGATGTTTTTTTAGTATTCATGAGTAAAAGCAATGAAAAATATTTGACAAAAGTTTCTAATGGCAAATGGAGCATCAAGGAATTACCCGAAGGAGAATACACTGTCGAAGCATTTTGCGATATTGACGGCAATGGGGCTTACTCATTCGGATATCCCTATCCATTTGCATTCTCGGAGCCTTTCGTCATCTTTGAAAATCGAATTTCAATCAAAGCTCGTTGGAACATTGAAGATATCAACTTGAAAGTGCATGAAGACTAAGCTACTAAATGAAAAAGTTGCCATTTGGAAAAAAATCTTCGATATTACTTTTGTAGTATCGGGATTGCTTGTGCTAATATGTCTGACTTTACTAATCGGCTTTTACTTGCCCGACCCAACTTTAGATTTCATTATTATCATAGCTGATATCGGGCTATTATCATATTTGTTACAAGAGTTTGGCAGATGGTTTATTGTTGCTAACTTTAAGCAATACTTCCGAGAGCGTTGGATTGAAAATCTTATCGGTGTACTTATAATTTTCCAACTGATTTTCCCTGATGTCACTATGTATTTACTATCATTTGTATTGCCAAAATTAGCATTCCGCGACTTTTTGATGATATATATGGCTTTGATGTCCTTGACATTGCTTTTACTTTTTGCTATTAAACTGTTGCGATATAATCATCTTATTGCCAAAATCAATTTGCACCCGGGCGCAATCATCTCTATTAGCTTTTTTGTGGCTATTATGGTAGGAAGTTTATTGCTGATGCTACCAAGAGCTACTCCTCCGGATAATCCCATTAGCTATATTGATGCATTGTTCACCTCTGCAAGTGCCGTATGCGTTACCGGGCTTGTCGTGGTTGATACAGGGAGAGATTTCACCACAATTGGGCATGTTTTTATAGCATTTTTGATTCAAATTGGTGGTTTGGGAGTTATGACATTGACCACATTTTTTGCATTTGCTATCGCAGGCGGACTTAGTTTGAGAGTTAGAATCATGATGCGGGATTTGCTTTCGCAAGAAAGTGTTGACGAAGTCAAAAGCCTTTTGCTGAAGATATTGGGCTTTACATTGCTTGTGGAAATCATTGGTAGCTTCATAATGTATTTGTCAATGGGCAAATCATTGGCAAATTTTGACAAGGTCGAATACTATTATTCTCTATTCCATGCAATATCAGCTTTTTGCAATGCCGGTTTCTCACTTTATTCGGATGGTTTGATGTATTTTACAATCCAAGATAACCATATTTATGTTTGGACAATTGTTATTCTCGTGGTAATAGGCGGGCTTGGTTTCACAGTTATAATGAATCTGACTGCAAAAATGTTGACCAAAAGGACTAAGCGAAATTATAGATTAACATTGACTACTAAACTGACATTGATTACAACATTAATACTAATATTTGGTGGTTCAGCCTTAATTATGATTTTTGAACCTTGGGGATATTTGATAGGCGATACATTTTATGAGGAGTTTTATCATGCTACTTTTATCTCTGTATGTGCTCGAACAGCAGGATTCAATACTGTCCCTACCGATATGCTTTCCCACGCTACTTTGATTCTGGTGATGTTTCTGATGTGGATAGGTGCTTCACCTGGTTCAACCGGTGGAGGTATTAAAACTACCACTTTCGCCGTCACTATATATGCTTTGTATGCAATGATTGTTGGAAAAGAACGAATCGAGGTATTTAATCGAGAAATTCATTATAATACGGTCAAACAAGCATTCATGGTTGTAATCGCCTCGGTTATGTTTATATTCGTCGGTTCGATGTTGCTCGTTTGGTTTGAGCCGAATATGGACACAACCGATTTGATTTTCGAGGTCATTTCTGCAGTTAATACTGTCGGTCTTTCACGCGGTGTCACGCCCGATTTTAGTAATTCATCGAAAGTTTTGATTGTTGTTTTGATGTTTGTGGGTAGAGTTGGAGTTCTAACATTTTTATTATCATTACATATTCCACGTCAGGAGCCAAGATACAAGCTGCCTGAGGAAAATGTAATAGTCGGATGAGGTTAATATGGCAAATAACAAATTTTGTATTATTGGATTGGGCTATTTCGGATTGAATTTGGCGCTAAATTTAGCCGATGATGGTGCCGAAGTTCTTGCTATTGATATTAGCGAGGAACGAGTAGATTTGCTGCAAGACAGGGTGAGCTTGGCGGTGACAATGGATTCGACCGATTTAAAAGCTATCAAAAGTCTTGGCGTCAAGGATATGGACGCAGTGATTGTAGCCATTGGCGAAGGTTTCGAGGCGTCAATCAATACTACCGCTATTTTGCAAGAGTTGGGTTGCAAAAGAATCATCGTTCGTGCAATTTCGCCTGTTCATGAAAGATTGTTGAGATTGATGAATATTCAAGAATTGCTTGTACCCGAAGCCGAAGCTGCCGAACATTTGGCAAGCAGACTTCTGCTACCCGGTTTGCTTGAATCGTATGAAATCAATCGTGATTATAGCATTTTTGAAATCAAGGTGCCGAAGCGATTCGTTGCCCAAACTTTGTTGAGCATCAATTTACGTACAACTTATAACATCAACCTCGTTACCGTAAAAAGAATCGTCAAATCTCGCGGACTTCTGACTAAAGGCGAGAAGGAAGTGGTGGATGTAATTGGTGTGCCGTCACCGACATATATTTTCCATCCTGAAGATATTTTAGTTTTATTCGGCAAAGAAGCTGATTTTATGAAAATTTTGGAATTAGACCAATAATGAAGAAAGTGCTACCTCTTATTATATTTATCATATTGATTTTCTTTTGTTCAATTTTCATTTCAACCGCTTATCAAATTGGTTTGAATGTAGAATCTGAACCCGTTAACATTTTCGAATTGAATACAAAGGCTGATGAGTTTGCTCCGAGATGGAATTCATGGGAAAAGAAATTATATTATAACAGTACAAACACAGGTAGTTCGCTGTTCTATACTTCGGAATTCACGAACAAGTTTTCAGGGTCTGTGTTAGTAAAAGGACCACTCAACCAATCCGGCGATAACCGCTCATACATTACATTTGCTAATTCCGGTGAAGCCTTTTTGGCTAAATTCACTAAATATGGGCGAAGACCATATTTGAATTTGCACCGCAGCGTTTATGTCAAAAATGGATGGTCTGCACCGGAACCAATTCAATCGCTGCAATATGAATCTTTCGTGTCGCACCCGACTATTTCGCCTGATGGTAAATTGCTTGTGTTCGTTACCGATTTATACAATGACAACAACGATACTGATTTGTGGATGTCTTGGCGAAAAGAGGACAATACTTGGACTGAACCAATCCCTATTGATGAATTGAACTCTCATGGAAGCGAAATTACACCATTTTTGATGTCATCGGATACGCTTTTGTTCGCTTCCAATGGTTATGAAGGTCCCGGTGGCTATGATATTTTTTATTCTGTTTTTATTGATGATAAGTGGGAGAGACCTCGTCCGATTGCGGGAGTCAACACAGAATTTGATGAATCTGACCCCTGTGTATTTCCCGAAGGAAATTTTCTTTTTGTCTCAAACCGTCCCGGCGGAGTTGGCGGGCTTGATTTATATTCAGCAAAACTCGCTCAGCTTGACCCCATGTACTCTGAATTTGAAGATATTAAATTGAATCTGCAATTTCAGGTTTCGAATATTAACATCGAACGGCAGACTATCAACTATTCATACCCGATGTTGAACAGTATCCCAAAATTTGTGATTGTTCAATTACATGATGAGCCACATTCCTTAGGAAATATTTTCGCACAATTTTTGCTTCATTTATCCAAATTGTTGAAAAGCAATCCCGATATGCAGTTGATTACGGAATCGAATGAGCATGGAAAGCGTCTTGTGGAATTGCTATTGTCTTGGAATGTGAATGAAGAACAAATCAAAATGGACGCAACTGATGCCAATAATAACGAACTTTCGATTAACATATTAAACTGCAACGAATGTAATGCCGTAACTGCAAAAAATCTGTTCTACAATCTCAAGCCTGAAATGCTCGATGTGGCAATGTCAGTCGTTAATGCAACTGCCAATTTCGATATTGAATTTATTGCTGAATTTAAGAATAAGTCAGTAGTGGTCAATTTGGAAACAGATACGCTCCCACAAAGATTTTTTCTTCCATTAGCAAAATATGCCAATGAAATTTATAACTCAGACAACGTCGAATTTATACTCAAAATCAAGCAAAATGATGATATTTTGAATTCAATCTTCAAAAATCTTTATGTTACTCTTGCCGAAACAAACGAAGATTTGAACTACATTTATAGTAATAATTTATATCTTTTGTACTCTGTACCATTTTATGAGGGCAAATTATTAAGTTCACCGGAGAATTTGAACAACTTGATTGATTCTATTGTCGCGAAATTCACCAATAAGGGCAAATGTATAATTTTTTACATCGAAGATATCAATGCAAGTATTGCCCGAAATTTAGCTGCTCAACTTAAGTCGCATTTCCCTGCTCGCAATATTTCTATTCAAAAAATCAAGCAAGAAGATTTACCATCGGGCATTGACAGCCAAAATGCAGTTTTTATCGGTATTGCGAACTAACCATGAATTTTTTGTACTCGATACTTCCGTCAGCAAAAGTAAATGCTACGAAATACATCCCCTGAGCTAAACTTGATGTATTTATAGAGCCAAAATGATTGTTCAGACTAATCACTTCAATTCCTAACATGTCAAATACTTTGATGGAACGCACAAGTTTGCCATCGGGGATTTCATAATTGAGCAATCCAAATGCAGGATTTGGGAATAAATTTGTGCTAAATATTTCATCTTCATCTTCAACACCGGCACTTATAGCCAAGCAATCAGACAGCTTTTTATCCAATCCTTCCAAATCGCCACCACCAATACAGAACCAACATATCCTTTCTTCGCCGGGCATAATCGTACCGTCGAAACGCATCGCTATAACCATACTTATATCAAATGTGGTGTCTGTCTGCATACTTGTATTGCTATTCAGGGCGCTGATTCGTTTCAATTGGTCAAAGTTACGTGTAATTCCGTAATGCAATCCAGCCGCTTGGGCAGTTACATTGCTTCCTTGCGCCGCAACACCTGCCGCCATGACTACATAATTTTCATCTTCTGTATTCCATGCTAATTGAGCCGCCGCATTTGATTCAGGCAGATGGCTTGGAACGGCTTCGGGGAATAATCTGGTTCTATTCTTCTCGGCGTTGACTCCAATATCCCAATCAAGCCAATATCCTACGGACAAGTCAAGGAGGGGAGAAGAATTTATATTCTTGATTTTAACCACAATTCGTGCGAAATTGCTGTTTGGGTCAGGGAAAGTCACGTCTTGAGTAATTTCTAGCCCAATTTGTCTTATCCCTGCGAATGAATCATCAATAACTGAAATATGTTGGTCAGGGTTGATGAATCTCTTAATTGGTTTGAAATCATACAAAGATGCAGCACCGTAATTATAAACAACCCGATTGGATGATTCTGAAACCATTATCGTTGAGTATCTGTAAAGTTGATTGCCAACTCCCTTTAATTTGAAACCGCTTCCTTGTGGTGTATTGCCTGTCGTCTCGAAACCGAATTCTCCAATATCACTCACAGAAAATTCAATTTTATTGTTCTCAAAGGTGCTTATGGTCTTGTATGGTGTGAAAGTAAATTTGAAAAAATCGGGCTCTTCATTATCGGCATAAACTTCAAGTCTGAATATTACTTCACCCGTATAATTAGCAAAAATCATAAATGCAAAATCTCCAATTCCGAAATCGCTTTCTGCACCAACATTTTCAATTGTTACAACGCTATCAGTCACAAATACTGCATTTGCAGGGTCATATGCCTCTTTAAGAACAAATCTTACATTGTTAGCAGAGCCAAGGTAATTACGTAAATTTACAGACACTTTAACTATGTCGTCAACTGCAAATCTGTCGGTTTCTGTGCCATTGATATCCTTGAAAGTAAAATTAATAGGTGCGATTCCATGAATGTCACTTGGTTTGCGACTGAACATCTTCGACATATTCAGTCTTCCGGGCGTTATCAAATAGTCGGTATGCGAAGTCGGGATTATTAAATCATTGCAACGACGCACAAAATGAATTGATTGCAATGCGGTCAATTCAGGATAGTGCGACCTTGCTAATGCAACTGCACCTGATACAATCGGAGTTGAGAAAGATGAACCTCCGCCGGAACCCCCGTAACCTTCGTTTTGAGTGGTATAGACATTGCCGGGTGCGAGAATATGTGCTTGAATTCCAAGAACTGTTCCGTTATCGGGGCGGTCATTGATAGTAGATTCGCCTACACCGAGTACACCGAAATATGCTGCTGGATAGAATGTACTGTATTTTGTTCCACCACCGGAACCAATATTGCCGGCTGAGGAAATAATTGCAACATCTTTTGCAACCGCAAAATCAATGATTGATTGGTCAATATCTGAAAATGGCTTGGGTGTGCCCCAACTCAAATTCAATACTTTGCAACCGCGAATTGCTGCATAAATTATAGATGGATAAGCATGAGTCAAACGATTGTTTTCAATGATTTTGATTGGAATGAGAGTGGAGTTGAACCCCACTCCGGCAATTCCGATGCTATTATCGGTTGTAGCAGCTGCTATTCCTGCGACTTCTTGACCATGCGAGTTGGAGAAATTTGCAGTATAATCTTTTGGCGAACCTTCTGCTTCCCAAGCAAAATTATAACCTGCATAATCATCAATATAGCCGTTGCCATCGTTGTCAATGCCGTCTCCGGGTATTTCTCCCTCATTATTTGCAATCGAAGAACTTATATCTTCATGATTTTGATTGACGCCGCTATCACTAATTCCAATTATAACATTGGGGTCGCCTTTCTCAATTTCCCATGCGTCGAATGCCTTCACCAATTCTAAAGCTGTAACTTGATTGTTGATTCGTGCATCATTAGGCATATACAACATAAATTCGGGCAAATAGTATGGCTCTGATATTTCAATAAAACTATTTTCTTTCCGGAAATCATTTGCGAATGAGATTGGTTCAAATTTGTCGTGAAATTCAATGATATATGTTCGGAGAAGCTTGTCCTCCGCTTTGATAATATCAAAAAAATTTCTTTGAGACGGGAATTGGAACAGGTTTGACATCGTGTATGTCAAACTTATACTATCAGGAAGCATTTGCGTGATTTTGCTTACTGTCGTATTTCTGTTGGCAAAAGATTCCATTTCAAATGCTGATACTCCTTGCATCACACGGACAATCAGCATATTATTCATGATTTTAATGCCATTGCGTTCAATTACATTTTCATCTTTGACTTTGTCATTTCCGTATATATTTGAGCTTGTCAGTACAATAATCAAAGCGCAAATTGCAAATCTAAAAAAAATCAACATCACATTTTCCCAAATATTATCATTTCATATCATAAAGACACATCAAAAGCAAAAAAGTCACAAATTATTTGAGCGATTCTAAAATAATTTCCGAAACATCTTTGACTTTTACATCTTCAACATCTTTAGCTTTTACTCCATCGCTAATCATAGTCATGCAGAATGGGCAATTGACAGCGATAGTCTTTGCACCCGTTTCGAGCAATTCTTCAGTACGTTCGATATTCACTCTTTTGCCTTGAGTTTCTTCCAAAAACATCTGTCCACCACCGGCACCGCAACAAAGCCCTTTGTCCTTGTTTCGTCCGGCTTCTTTTATTTTCATTCCGGGTACTGAAAGCAATGAATTTCGCGGTTCATCATAAACATTGTTATAGCGTCCCATGTAGCAGGAATCGTGATAGGTGAGCGATTCAATATCCGTAGCACTGTCTTTGAGCGATAATTTGCCATCTTTAATCAAATCCATAATGAATTGAGTATGATGAATCACTTCATATTTAGCACCAAACATAGGATACTCATTTTTGAATGTATTGAAACAATGTGGGCAAGTAGCAACAATCTTTTTGAAATTATATTGATTTAATGTTTCAATATTTGCTTTGACCATCATATCGGCTAAATATTCGTTGCCTGTACGTCTGGCGACATCACCGTTGCATTGCTCTTCGGTACCGAGTATGGCGAAGTTGACTCCGGCTTTTTGCATCAATTCCGAAAACGCAATTGAAACTTTCTTGGCTCTATCGTCAAAGCTGCCGGCACATCCCACCCAAAACAATATATCAAATTCCTGATTTTCGGCAGCCTTATCAATGTTTTTGCCTTCAGCCCAATCTGCTCTTTCAGCTTGCGAAAAAGCCCATGGTGAGCCATTATTTTCCATATTCCCGAATGTGGTTTGGAGTAAATCCGGAAATTCGGCATCCATCATGACAAGTGAGCGTCTCATTTCGACAATTGCCGAAACATGCTCAATATTTACCGGACATTCTTGCATACAAGCACCACAAGTTGTGCATTGCCATAATGCTTCAATATTTTGGTAATCGCCTATGAATTTTTTATCCAATTTTGATTGTTCGGCTTCGGTAATCTGTACTTGGTCTTCTTTTGCAAGAATAGGCATTTTATCCATTGTACGTTCGCGTATTTGAATTACAACTTCGCGTGGGTCTAAAACCTTGCCGGTGATATTCGCAGGGCATACGCTCGTGCATCTGCCGCAATGAGTACATGTATAACCATCAAGCAGTGTTTTCCATTTGAAATCTTCTACATCGCTAACGCCAAATTTTTCATTACTTTCATCTTCAAAATCAATAGTGTCAAGTTTATTTGTAGGTCCCAAATTCGAGAAGAATACATTCGGTACTGAAGTCAGTACGTGTAAGTGTTTTGAGAAGGGTAAATAATTCATGAATGCCAAAATCAACAAAATATGCACCCAAAAAGCAATTTCGTGAATCACATATGTTGCACTTCCCCATATTGGAGCCAACATCGCTGCGAATGGTCTGAAAGCCCAAGAGGCATCACCGTTCATGGCAATCAAAGTGGAATTTTCGATAAGTAAAAAAGTAACTATCAAGAATATCGTGAGCAATATCAAAGCTGCTTCGACTTTTTCCGATTCTACTTGCAATCGTTTCACTTTCACAATGTACCTACGTTGTAAAGCCCAAATAACGGCAATAATAATTGCAACACAGAATACATCTGTCAATAGGGTGATTATTGTATAAACTGGACCCATGAAGTTGAATAGCTGGTTTATGCCGAAACCCGTGAAGATTGAGTTTAGTGCGGAGAAAAGTAGTATCAGGAACCCCCAAAATATTCCCGCATGAATAGGTCCTGCTTTTTTGTCGCGTAATATTTTTGTTTGGGCAAAAGCTACAAGCAGTGTTTGAATTATGCGTTCGGAGATATTGCCAAAGCGATTATCGGGTTTGGCAAGTTTAAGGTAGTTGATAAGAGTCAGAACATTTTTAGCGAAATAGACAAATGCCGCGATTAAAATCACAACAAAGATTATATTTTTAATTCCAAAATCCATATATTATTCCGTTAGTATTGTAAATTTCCAAAAATTGCAAAAAACAATTAAGCAAATTAATCATGATAAACGAAATGGCAAAAAAAAATCCCGTTTGCAATTGCAATTTGCAATTTTATTATACAAACGGGATTTTAAAAATTGTTAGGATTCTTTTTTGAGTTGCTTCATGAAAGTCTCAATAGAATTTTTCACCTTCTTATCGGTCACGATATAGTTATCTATCGTTTGGCATGAATGTAATACAGTCGAATGGTCACGGTTGCCGAAATGAGAGCCGATAGTTTTGAGCGAACTTGTTGTAAATTTCTTAGCCAAATACATGCAAGTCTGTCTCGCTAATGCTATTTCGTGTTTGCGGGATTTTGATTCGATATCCTTGATGTTGAGCTTATAGTATTCGGATACCAAGTTTTTTATTTCATCAATCGTAACAGGCTGATTGTCTTTAGTTTTCGAGCCATATACAACTTCTTTAGCAAGTTCCAAAGTCATTGGTTTGCGGTCGAGCGTAACTTTGGCTATCAAACCGATAAGTGCACCTTCTAATTCTCTAACGCTTGTTTTCACATTTCGAGCTATGTATTCAATCACGTCCGAAGGTAGTTCTATACCTTCATCCAAGCTTTTTCTGAGCAAAATCGCCATTCTAAGTTCAAAATCAGGCGATTGCACATCAGCATTCAATCCCCATTGGAAGCGGGAAATGAGCCTGTCATCAACATCTGCAAGTTCGCGCGGTGCTTTGTCGGATGTCAGTATAATCTGTTTTCCGGCTTGATAGAGAACATTGAAAGTATGGAAAAAATTATTCTGAGTGGCTTCCTTTCCGGCAAAGAACTGAATATCATCAACCATCAAAACATCTATTGAACGGTAGAAATTAACAAAATCACTTACTTTATTATCCTTAATCGAATTCACAAACTCATTTGTAAACATATCGCTTGTAATGTAATAAACTCTGAGTCGCGGGTTGTTCTCAGTAATGTGGTTACCGATTGCTTGGATAAGATGTGTCTTGCCCAATCCCGGACCACCATAAATCACAAGCGGGTTAAATCGTGTCTTTCCGGGGTTTTCTGCTACAGCTTTTGCAGCGGAACATGCCAATTGGTTGCTCTCGCCGGCAATAAAATTGTCGAAACTGTATCGTGAATTTAGATTGGTTGGGAAGTTATCTTTGTTGATTGAAACTGGTTCAAAGGGGATATGATTTTGATTTTCGCTTGCTTTTTTCTTCAAACCCGGCATTTTAATATATGCCTTTTCGTGGCTCAAGGTATCATCAAAAACAATCTTATATTGGAGTGATGCACCTTCGCCGATTATTTTTTTGATTGTGGCTCGCATCAAATCATAATAATGCTCCTCAATCCACTCATAATAAAACTGGCTCGGAACCGAAAGAGTCAGTTCCTTGTTTGAGTATTCAAGGGCTTGAATAGGCTGGAACCAAATTTTGAAAACCTGTGCGGCTACATTATCTTTAATGAATGCAAGACATTTTGACCATATATCAATTGACTTGCTGTTTTTTATGGTATGGTTACCATTAGATGCAATATTTATATCAGCTCCGATGGCTCCGATGGGAGTTGCACCTTCGTTCAAATCAGTCGCATTTTTGCTCACTATGACTACCTTTATACTTTGGTCATGAAAAAAATTATAAAGAACAGTACATGTATTACGTTTTAACAGATACTTAACATTATACAGAGATTTTGAGAATAACTAAAAGCACTCAAATTTAGATATTCTTTGACTCGAAGTGAATAATCATTTATCAAAATTCAAATTCACTACATTGTAAAAATGAAGTTTTTTGAACAAACATGCAAGAACTTTATTTTCAAAATTGAAACTTTTTTATTTGGAAAATTCAAGTATGAATTTTTTCAATGCTTTACAAAATTCATGATTCTTTCATAAAATTTTCATTTTTTGGATTATAGATTTAATGGGGAATTCGGGAGATGATTGTTAATATTTGATGAAGATGAGATTTTTAGTTTCTATAAACTATTGAAAAATAAATGAATTGGAGTGACATCGAATTCTATATGACACTATACGACGTAATAGGCGATACTAAACAATGACAATTTGCTCATAAAGCACCCAATTCGCACTAAAATCAAGTATATAAACAAATGTGTAACTTTTTCGTTATTGATTACATATACTATCAAGACAGTTAATAAGTTTGAAAAAAACATGAATAAGATTATCACTTCAGTCATTTACGTATTTCTTTTTGTATTTGCTTTGAGCGAGAGCCAATCGGCTTGGAAGCAAAATACAAACATGCCTGATGTTTATATCAACAAAACTTATCTTGATGTTTTCTTTTTGCCGTCCAATCCGCAATACGGATGGATATGCGGGTTTGAAAGTAGGGTGCTGCGAACTACTAATGGCGGCAAATCGTGGGAGGGCATACAAAGCATACGAGAAGATACGACAATAAGTAATAATATTCAATTGGAAAGTATTCATTTTGTAAATGAAAAAATCGGCTTCAGTTCCGGTTCGGTTCCTGGGGGGAATCGTTCATTTTTGTTAAAATCATTAGATGGCGGAGTTACGTGGTCATCTATAACTCCACCCGGTGCTACCAATCTTTGGGGAACTTATTTTGTTGACGAAAATATTGGCTTTGTTGTTGGCGGAGGATGTATTGACTCACAAATATTTTGGAAAACAACCGATGGTGGGGTAGATTGGAAATTTGTCAGATATTTTGAATTAGAATCAAAATTGTCAGATGTAATCGTTTATCCTGATGGGACCGGATTCGGAGCCGGTAGTGGTGCATTATGGTTTACTCTTGATACGGGAAATACATGGGGTATTTTATCACGTACCGGAAATTTTGATTGGCACGAAGAAATAACACATAAGGGGCAAACACACTTCCTGCCATATTCAGGTGGGTGCGACGGTACTAACGATATAACTTATGGTGGCGTGGCATATACAATTGATGGTGGTCAAACTTGGAAGCGTTATTCTACCCAAGAACCGATGTACGGAACTTTTCTTCATGACGAAAAAAGGGGTTGGGGAGCAGGATTTAACAGAGCTGTAATTTATACAGATGATGCCGGCGAAACTTGGGTATATGATAATTGCGGTATTCCTCCGGGAGCCAATCTTGACGATATTTGGTTTATTGACGATACAACCGGATGGGTAGTCGGTGATGGAGTTTACGAATATTTTGTACCTGAATTCCCTAAACCTTTCATCACCGCTCTTACTGATACTGTTATTTGCAAAGGGCAAGCAGTTATTCTTACTTTGGACGAGGAATACGATAATATTCTATGGTCAAACGGTGAGCGTGGCAAAACAATTTATGTTACCGAAGAGGGCGAATATTCAGCTTCAATATACATTGACTCTATTTGTTACAAAGGATTCACAAATACTATCAAAGTAACCCACTTCCCCAGAACTGATTTTGCACTTTCAATTGTAGGAAACAAAATACCTTGCGAGGGTGACCAGGTAGAAATCTCAGTTTCAGGTATATTTGAAAATCACACTTGGCAAGATGGCACAAGTACGCCGACATTTACGGTGAATAGCTCGGGTACTTATTATGTGAGTATAGTAGATTCCAATAATTGTGTTTATTCAGATTCAATTCAAATTCATTTCAATCCTATTCCATCGCCTGAAATAAAATTGAGTAGAACAAGAAATATCTGCATCGGTGATACTATTACATTATTTGCAAGCGATGGTCATGTTGATTATTATTGGTTCAAGGAAAACGAGAATGAGCACATCTCTCGCGAAAAATCTGTTATAGTTTCCGAAAGTGGTGTGTATTATGTTGTCGTGACTAATGAATTTGGTTGCACAGGAATTTCCAACAAAATTGATGTCTTTTTCAGAGATGAAACCGATGCCTTCGAATTTTCATTTGAATTGACCGATGAATTCGAGATTGATACCACTCACTACAAAACTGTACGATGCGGAAATTTAGAAATTACAAACCTTTTAGATGAAAGTGTTGTACTCAAGGACTTGTATTTATTCCGAAACCTTGCGTTTTCATCACCGGTTAAACAATTCCCGCTCACAATCGGTGCAAATTCTACAGTACAAGTCAAAGTATGCTTCTCGCCTTTAGAACTTGGATTTGCTCGAGATACCATCTTGATTGATGATAATTGTTCTGACCGTATAATAAAATTAGTATCATATGGCACTATGTCCGGAGCTTCGAGCAATTCAAGATGCGACGTTCCACTATATTTCACACCTCTGGAACTCGGAGGAAAATATCTTTATATAAGTGATGCATATCCCAATCCTGCATCAAGTTCTGTGTCTCTCGATTATCAATACGAAAATGATGCAAATTCAAAAACTACGATTCAAGCCTCCGTTACAGACATGTACGGAAATGAATTGGCTTATGGAAATATTGATGTAGAATTTGATGTCACCGACGATGAGGGGCATTTTTCCTTAGGCAAAATCAAATTCGATACATCGCATCTGAACACAGGATTTTACTTCATCAAAATTATTACAAACTCACATATTGAATTACGAAAAGTCATAATCAACAAATAATCCTTATTTTTGCCTCAACAGAGAGAGCAATGAATTGATAAAGAAGATTTGTTTTATAGGATTATTCGATGCCAAAACTGACGGGCGTTCGCTAAATATGGCACAAGCGCTTGCTCGTTTAGGGCATGAAGTAACTATTGTTAATTCAGGTGATACCACCACGAGTAAAATTATTCGTGAAAGTGGGCATACTTGCATTAACATAGCTGTAGATTTGCGTCGAAAATTACGCTACATTTGGCTTGACTACCAACGAGAAGTAATCAGCAAACTCAAGAAACTGAAATTTGATGTTATCCTTGCATGCGATGTTTATTCGCTCGGAGCAGCTTCAAAACTTACCAAAATGATGAAATCTATGCTTGTGTATGATTCGCGTGAGATTTATTCCGCATTGGGAAGTTTGCACGGAAAGGATTTGCAGCAATATTTCATTACCTTGAACGAAAAAATGAATCTCAAACGAGTTAACAAAATCATTGTATCGGGTGATTTAGATTCAGAATATCTCAAAAAAAATCTAACTTCAAAAGTCCCTTATTACACCGTTATGAATTTGCCCTATTCTCGCCCCAAAATTGAGAGTAACGTCATTCGTGAAAAATTCAATTTATCCGCTGATACAAAAGTAGTATTGTATCAGGGAATGTTGATGAAAGGTCGCGGATTGATAAATGCTATCCAAGCAGTTGCCAAACTTGAGAATGCAGTTCTTTGCATTATGGGAGTTGGGAGTTATCGTCACGAAATCCAAAAATTTATCGAAAAAAACAACTACAGTAAAATTGCATTCATCGCCGACCCGGTTCCTTATGGTGAATTACACCTCTGGACATGCTCTGCCGATACCGGAATACTGCTTTTCGAGCCGGTCAGCAAATCATATCAATTAGCTCTACCGAATAAGCTTTTCGAGTATTGCATGGCAGGCATTCCGTCTGTCGCAACCGATTTGCCCGCAATCAAACAAATCACCGAAAGAGATAAAATATCGCTCTTAGTTAGCAAAGAATTAGATATCACCGAAATTGCAACAGCAATCCAACAAACATTCGAAGCCGAATTCCGCAATGAATTCAATTCAAATTATTCAAAATATTCATCAAAATATTGTTATGAAACTCAATATGACACAATTAATGAAATATTCGAACTATGATACATTTTTTGATTTTGCTCCAACAAGTAATTGCGTCTTCTACCCATATAGTAGCTAAAGGGCTTACTTTTGGTGTTGTTCCGGCTGTAGTTTTGTTCTATCGAGCGGCAATTTCCTGTCTTGTCTATATTGTTTGGATGTCATTCAAACGAAAGGAAATCAGGAAAATTGACCGCAAGGATATAAAATATATAATAATGCTTGGCATTATAAACATCCCTCTGAATCAATTCCTGTTTCTCAATGCTATCAGTATGACTACTGCTCCAAATGTATCACTAGCATATGCTCTCACACCTGCTTTTGTGTTCGTGATTGCAGTCGTTTTTCTTGGCGAGAGAATGAATATGTTGAAAACCACAGGAATACTACTTGCGATTACAGGGGCAGTGATATTGCTATCTGAGAAGGGATTCAATTTCACTTCCGATGGCTTCAAAGGAGATTTACTTGCTTTATCGGCAAGTTTTGCATGGGCATTATATACAATCTTAGGAAAAAAAATCACTCGCAAATATGGCGCTATATACGCTACCACTCTTTCGATGGTAACAGGGTTTATATTTTATATTCCGATTTTCTTCCTATTGCCCGGAGAAAATAATTTGACCGCCGACCTTACGGAAATGAATTTACTTGGTTTTCTGTATTTGGGAGCTATCACTTCAGGAATCGGGTATGCTATTTGGTATTATGCTTTGACCAAAATTGATGCATCGAAACTTGCAGTATTTAATAATTTACAACCCGTTCTGACTGCGGCTATGGCATTTTTCATTTTCGACACTCCGATTACGCTCTATTTCATCGGTGGTGCAGTGACAGTTATTACGGGAGTAGTTTTAACCCAAAAGGGATAGTGTTCTGTATATTAATAATAATGGACGTTAATTAGCGTCTTAAACTTTTTTTTGGTGATTATGGAAATTTATGACAAGTAAAAGCTCTTATAGCTACGATGAATTAATCAAATCTGCCAACGGCGAACTGTTTGGCAAGAATTTCGGTAAATTACCATTACCAAATATGTTGATGATGGATAGGATTACGCACATATCCAATACCGGTGGCAAATATGGCAAAGGCGAAGTAATTGCCGAACTTGATATCAAGAAAGATTTATGGTTTTTCGGTTGCCATTTTAAAGATGACGCCGTTATGCCCGGTTCGCTCGGATTGGACGCCCTATTCCAATTGACAGGTTTTTATCTTACGCACATGGGTTTCGAAGGCACAGGACGCGCCTTGGGATGTGATGCAGTCCGTTTTTTCGGTCAGGTTTTGCCTGAAAATAAGCTTGTTACCTATGTTATTGATGTAAAAAGAATTATAAATCTGAAACTAACAATGGTTATTGCCGATGGTAAAGTAATCGTTGACGGAGAAGAAATTTATACTTGTGACTCAATCAGAGTTGGTCTATTCGAAAAGGAAACTCATCCAAGTGATAAATAAATCAGAATTGTCCAAAGAGATTGTTCGCGTCTTTAGTGAAGAAATCAAATCACTCCAAGATGCTTTAGAAAAAATTGACGAACACTACTCGGAAGCAGTTGAACTGATTACAAATTCTCATAAAGTAGTTCTTTCCGGTGTTGGCAAATCCGGTCTGATAGCCAGAAAAATCGGTGCAACGCTGTCCAGCATAGGAGTATCATCTACATTTCTGCATCCCGTTGAAGCACTTCACGGAGACATTGGTTTAGTCCAAAAAGACGACGTAGCCATATTGCTTTCAAAAAGCGGTAGCACAGAAGAAATAGTAAGATTAGTGCCTTATCTTAAAATGCGTCAATGCAAAATCATCTCCATTGTTGGCAATATGAATTCATTTCTTGCTCGAATTTCAGATATTGTTTTAGATGGCTCTGTCGAAAAAGAAGCCTGCCCTTTCAATTTAGCACCAACTTCGAGTTCTACTCTTGCTATGGTAATCGGCGACGCATTGGCTATGGCTGTAATGAAAAGCCGTAATACGAGTTTAGAGGATTTTTCCAGACTTCATCCTTTGGGGCAAATCGGAAGGAATATCACAGTTAAAGTTGCTGATGTAATGCATACGGACAAAAATATTCCATTTATCAATCCTCAAGCATCCTTCAGAGACGCCCTAATCGAAATATCGAATAAAAAACTTGGGTGCGTTTGCGTTGTGGATGGCAATAGGAAATTGCTCGGTATAATCACTGATGGCGACGTTAGAAGAATTTTACACAAAAATGAAAATTTACAAGGGCTCATAACAGAATCTGTCATGACCCAAAATCCTATCAGAATTAACCCTGAAGCTTATTTGCACGAAGCATTGGCAGTGATGGAGAACAGAAATAGTGAGATAAATGTTTTGCCGGTAGTTGCGGATTCGGGTGAAGTATTGGGAATAATTAGATTGCACGATATAATCAAAGGTGCCGGCTGATTATTGAGGTGATTCGTCGCTCTCTTCTCTATTGAAAATATTCTTATCTGAATTAATTTTTGATTCCTCTATCAATTTCGGTTTTTTCTCCACGGTATCGGGTTCTTTCTTACGTATTGCTTTTCGTGTCAAGGTCGTATCTTTGAATTCCATTGGATTGATAATTTCCGTCATTGTAATTTTGATATTCTTGACGACTGTTCCGGGTTTGCCGAATGAAGGCAACAATTGATTGTTTCTATAGAATTGAATAGCTCCGGCATTGCCTTGGTCAAGTACAAAATATTTTGAAGCAGACCAACGTTCCTCATTTCCGGGACGCATCAGAATTTCGATGATTTGCTTCCCGTCAATCAAAAGTCTTATCCATGCCGAATCTTTTGCCTTTGCGGTCAACACTAATGAATCTGCTTTATCGAAATATGAGAACAAACTGCTTGGCTTTTCATCGGATACTACTGCCGTGTCGGCGTTTTGCAAGAAATCCGTATTGCTTTGACTAACGCCATTACCGTATAATGATGTGATTGTGAAATATATGGCAGCTATGACAATTATCGCTAAAATTGAAATCAAAGCATAGTTATAAAGTATTTTTCTATCGCGTTTTTCTATGTTTTTTTTCTTGAAAATCTCTGCAAAGTCTGCTACTTCTTTACTTACGTGTGGCTTCGGTGTTGGAGCTACGAAGTCTTTTTCTTTGATTTCCGGCTTCTGAGTTTTGGCTTCATCTTGCTTTGGAGTCGTTTTTGTTTCCTTCACGACTTCCGCAGCACTTATGTCGATTTTGAGAGTAGCGGCAAGGGTTTTGAGAAAGGAATTCATATATACTTCTGGCATGACAGAATAATTTTCAGCTTCGATAGCTTCAATAATATGTGTCCGAATTTTAGTTCGTTCACTAAGGTCTTTGATGCTTAAGTTTTGCTTACGTCTCGCATCCGATATTTGTTTGCCTATGTTTCTCATCTATCCAATATTAAAAAGACTCTCGAAATTTTCCATATAAAAGCTTATCAATATATTAAAAATAATCTAATTTCCAAAACAATTTGAGCAAAATTAACATATTCAGCTCAAATCTAATTCATATATTTGTAAATCAATAAAAATACTTTATGAAAATATCAAATATCATACCATAAAATTAAAATATGAACACAATTCCATTTCATTTTTCGATTACTACATTGCTAATCTATTTATTTTGTTTCGCAAATATTTACGCACAAACTGATTCGACTGATGTTTCTATTGATTCGACAAACAAGGACACTCTCCAAGTTGATTCATGCGACCCTTATGCTCATTTACCGAGAATAAAAATCGAAGACTTCATGATTGCCGATAATCCAAGATATACATTCACCGGGGAACTTCCATTCCTCGAAACCAATATCAGACCGGTTAGAGCTGCGATTGCAGGGAGTGTTGTAGGTGCATTTTATATCACTCAGCATATTATTCAGGTAAACACCATTTGGTCTGAAACAGGAAAGTTCAGATTCATCGAAGATTCGGACTACGCACTTTATAGCGATAAAATAGGTCACTTTTACGGAACATATCTTGCTTCCTCATTATACACGGAATTATTTTTATGGTCCGGCTTCAGCTATGATGCTTCGGTTTTGTATGGTTCCCTAATGGGGCTTGCTTATACCACTTATGTAGAAGTAATGGACGGTTTTGCTGCAGGTTGGGGGTTTAGCCCTTCGGATTTTTATTCTGATGTTGCCGGAGTAGCTTTTCACTTATTGCAACACTATGTGCCGTTTTTTCAGAATTTCACACCGAAATTTATTTATGTACCGGCAGATTGGCATGGAGAACGTAAAAGGCAACCTTCGACAATGTTTATAGATGATTATAGTTCGCATGCATTCTTCATGTCAATTAATGTCGAGAATCTTTTACCAAAGGATATGAAAGACTATTGGCCCGATTGGCTGCAACTTAGTGTGGGATATACAGCTCGAAACCTTTGTGCACCTATTGACTTTGGTTGCGATTATGATGATATTAATTATTACAATCCATGGTTAGCAGGAAGCCCGCGTTACATAATTGCTCTTGACTACGATTTCGTCAAGCTTTTGCCTGATGGACCACCTCTTTGGAATTGGTTCAAACAAGCGCTTAATCATATCAAATTTCCTGCTCCGGCTATTGAAGTTGGTAATGGAACAAGATTTATGCTCCTTTATCCGTTTTTGAAGCTAAATTAAGCCCTTAGCTTACTTTTTTGTATCTTTGTAACTGTAAAAAATGAATATTACTTGTTTAAAATGGGTTTGGTTTGGCTGAGATAAAAATTATAAATACAAATGACACAGCTCCCGAAGCAATCGTGAAAAATACTGAAATAAATAAGGTCGGAATTGTAATGAGTGTGGTGATTCCGGTATTGCAGGAAGAGAAGATACTCGAAAAACACCTGAAAATTTTGAAAGAATTTCAAAATAAATTCAAATTTGAAATCATTGTTTCCGATGGCGGTTCAACTGACGAAACTGTCGCAATTGCTCAAAAGTATGCCGATAAAGTTGTTATTCACTCCGGAGAGAAAAGGCAAACTATCGCCGAAGGTAGGAATATGGGAGCTAAACAGGCGAATTCCGATATTCTTGTATTTTTGAATGGTGATTCAATTCCTGTCGATTGCGAAACTTTTTTCAATGCAATTATTGATTTCTCACAAAAACGTGGAAAATATTCCCGTTATAGTGCTTTAGCTTGCAAAGTGAGTTCATTTCCCGAAGAAGAATTATTGAAAGATAGAATTTTTTACGCTATCCACAACAATTATGTTTGGTTTTTGAATATTATTGGACTTGGGATGGGGCGTGGTGAATGTCAAATTATTAGAAAAGAAGTTTTTGAAGCTGTGGGTGGTTTTAACCCTAAAATTATAGCAGGCGAGGATTTTGATTTATTCCATCGAATCACAAAAATCGCTAAAATCAAATATGACCCAAAAATCAGTGTGCACGAATCGCCGAGACGGTTCAGGAAATACGGCTATATCCGCACTATTGCTATTTGGCTCATCAATTCTTTGAGTGTCTGGTGGTTTGGCAAATCATTTTCGAGTGAATGGGAAGCCGTCAGATAGAATAATATTTTTCATTCTTTACAATTCGTTTCTTAAATTTATATTATTGAAATTTACACTATTCGAATCAAATTATGAAAAAAGGTTTAGGATTCTGCCTTGGCGCTTCTTCAGTATCTGTTGCCATTGTCGAGTATAATGGCGTCGGGTTTGAAGTCAAGCAATCCTCGTCTGTTTTCCATCAAGGCGACCCTAAAGTTATTTTTACTCGTTTGCTCGAAAAATATTACCAAAGCGATATGAGTGTAGTGGTTACAGGGCGAAAATTTCGTTCTTTAGTAGCATTGGAAACTATTTCCGAGCCTGAAGCTACCGAGAATGCATTCCTTGAACTAATTCCTGACCATGATGATTTTAGCGGAATTGCGTCGCTTGGCGGCGAAACCTTTTTAGCTTATACTCTTGATAACGAAGGCAGAATCAACAATGTTGTAGCTAAAAATCAATGTGCCTCCGGCACAGGTGAATTTTTCCTCCAACAAATTAAACGAATGGATTTAACGGTCGAAGAAACAATCGAAATTGCCAAAGATGCAAATCCATACAAAGTTTCGGGGCGTTGTTCGGTTTTTTGCAAATCCGATTGCACTCATGCCTTGAACAAAGGCACACCAAAATCCGAAGTGGCAGCCGGTTTGGCATATATGATTTCGGAAAAAATTGATGAATTATTGAATAAAGTCCCTAAGGGAAAAATACTGATTCTTGGCGGAGTAACTCGCAACTCCGTCGTGATGAATTATGTCCGAAAATCTCACTCGAATATCATTATCCCCGAAAATGCCAATTCATTTGAAGCAATCGGGGCAGCTATCTATGGAATCAAAAAAGGCATCAAAGCACTTAGTTCCTTAGAAAATATAATTATCGAAAAAAGCACATCATTTTCATATCATCAAGCTCTACAAAATTTTGCTCATAAAGTTTCATTCAAGCCATCGAAACGCTCAAAAGCCGTTTCCGGTCAGCGCTGCATTTTAGGCTTAGACGTTGGTTCTACTACTACCAAAGCAGTTGTGATTTCCGAAGAAAATGCAGAAATTCTTGCAGATGTGTATTTATATACCAATGGCAATCCTATTGCCGCATCGCGAGAATGTTATGCTCGTTTGATGCAACAACTGCCGGACGACATTAAGATTATCGGTGTCGGTACAACTGGTTCGGGCAGGCAAATTTCGGGTATTCATGCAATGACCGAAGGTGTAGTAAATGAAATCGTGGCTCATGCAACTGCAGCCGTATTTTTTGATGATGAAGTTGATACATTATTTGAAATTGGCGGTCAAGACGCAAAATACACTTATATAGTGAACAAAGTGCCTGCCGATTATGCTATGAACGAAGCTTGTTCCGCCGGAACAGGCTCATTTATCGAGGAATCTGCTTATGAAACTTTGGGCATAAAAGTTACTGAAATAGAAGCAATTGCCATGAATGGAATGAAACCGCCAAATTTCAGCGACCAATGCGCTGCATTCATTAGCTCAGATATTAAAACAGCATTGCAGGAAGGCATCAGCAAGGATGACATTGTTGCAGGTTTGGTTTATTCGATCTGCCTGAACTATGTCAATCGAGTAAAGGGTAACCGCACAATCGGCAAAAAAATCTTCATGCAAGGCGGCGTATGTTATAATAAAGCGATTCCCATTGCAATGGCAGCTTTGACAGGTGCAGATATTATCGTTCCTCCCGACCCGGGCTTGATGGGAGCCTTCGGCGTAGCTCTTGTAATAAGGGAAAGGCTGGCTCTCGGTCTGATGGACGAAGGACAATTTGATTTGCAATCTCTTGCAGGAAGGGAAGTCTCATACCGCAAGCCATTCATTTGTTACGGTGGCAAAGAAAAATGTGACAGACGTTGTTCTGTCAGTATAATCGAAATTGAAGGCAAGAAACTCCCATTTGGTGGAGCTTGTAATAAATACTATAATCTCAAGGGCGAACAAAGCTTCGATTATGACAAATATGATTATGTCAAAAGACGCCACTTGCTGACTTTCGATGTGTTTGCACCGGAACGCCCCCTTGGTACAAATCCCAAACGTGTCGGAATCAATGCGTCTTTCCATACTTTCACGCTGTATCCACTCTTTTATAATTTTTTCAATTTATTGGGTTTTGATGTTGTAATGCCTGATGAAATTGACAGCGAAGGAATTGAACGTGAGAATACTTCATTTTGCTATCCGGCACAGCTTTAATTGGGATTGTTCAAAAATTTGATAGATAAAGCCCCTGATTTTTATTTCGTGCCTACAATACTCGAAATGCTTGTTGACGACAGCGAATACCAACGCTTAGATTTCAATTGTACTTGCGTTTTTGTTAGCGGCGAGGCAATGTATTTGAAGCAAGCATACAAGGATTTGATTTCCGACAAGAGAATTTTATCACCCAATTTGAATTTTGGGAATGGTTATCTCAAGGAGTTAAGCAACTTTATTCAAATCGGTTTGGATTTGGGTGTTACAGCAAAAGCTGCCGAAAAAGCATATTTAGATGCAATTGAAATACAAAATAGTTATCAAGATGAATTGATAAATTTGGGCAACGAGGCTCTTGAAGAAATTTATTCCAAGCCCGACAATTTAGCAATTGTCTTGGTCGGACGCCCGTACAATGCATTCACAGACATTGCCAACAAAGGCATTCCTCGTAAATTTGCTTCACGCGGTATTTATGTTTTGCCAAATGATATTTTCGATTTGCATGATGACAAAGTGGACGACAATATGTATTGGGAAGGTGGAAAGAAAATTCTCAAATCAGCTAAGTTTATCAAGCGTGACGACAGGCTTTTTGCCACCTATATTTCAAATTTTTCTTGCGGACCGGATTCGATGATATTGTCCTCTTTCCGAGAAATCATGGGCACAAAGCCATCTTTGACCTTAGAACTCGACGGTCATACAGCCGATGCCGGAATTAATACAAGAATAGACGCTGCAATCGACGTGATCAAAAATTATATAAAATTGAAATCAAACATAAGCGACCCGGATAATAGTGACTTCAAATCTGCAGATGTAGAATTCGGCAAGGAAGGAAATTATTATATTACTTCCGAAGGCGAACGAATCCCGATGAGTGACCCGAGAGTGAAAATATTGATTCCTTCGATGGGCGACTTGAACTCGGAAATGTTTGCTGCTGCGTTCAGAAGTTTGGGTTTCAATGCTCAAGCATTGCCACCTTCAAATCCTGAAATAATCAAATACGGCAAAGCAGTTTCAAGCGGGAAGGAATGTTTACCCTTGATTATTTTAGCCGGCTCGCTCTCTGATTATATCGAGAACCAAAAAAAAGAAGAATACGTCGCTTTTTTCACTGTGGAAGGTGCCGGAAATTGCAGATTAGGGCAATATCCTGTGTTTTTGAGACAGTTGATTAAATCAAAAAAATGGCGAAACGTAACCCAAATCACTTTGATGAATGAAGACGGATTCGCAGGTTTCGGTTCAAAATTCGCTATGAGAGCCATTCAAGCTATCATGATTGGCGATGTATTGGACGATGTTCGTTCGGCAATTATGGCTTATGCTAAAAATCCTGCTCTCGGAGTCGAAGTTTTTGACAACGAATTCAAAATTGTCAGCGAAGGCTTTGAACGAAATCCTGAAAATATTTACGAATTGTTAGAGCATTTCGCAGAAGCAATTGCCGAAAAAGTGCCGGTCGAGACGCCGATTGAGAAAGCTCGCTACGTAGCTTTGCTTGGAGAAATTTATGTTCGTCGGGACTTATTTTCGCATAAATATTTGAATGAAATTTTTGCTAAAAAGGGATTTGTCCTCAAAATTGGCTATATTAGCGAATGGATTTACTATGTTGATTATTTGCTGAAAATCGGATTGCTCGAACCTGAAAACTCGCTCAGGAAAAAATTGGAACGCGAAATTAGGCATTTTTTCATGCGTTCGGCTGAGAAAAAAATCAAAAAGGCTTTGGCAAAATCGGGATATTATAAATATTCATTGACTGAAATAAAGCCACTGCTCGAACATAGCAAGCATATAATTCCATTGGATTTCAAAGGCGAACCCGGATTGACATTGGGCATTTCGATGTACGAAACTTTAGAAAAATATTGTGGTATCATCAATCTCGGTCCTTTTGGTTGTATGCCGACTCGATTTACAGAAGCAGTTACAATACCCGAAATGACAGTAGAGAGAAAAATTGCCATTAGACAAGAAGTAGAACCTGGTTTTAAGTTATCGAGCCTCTTCAATGGAAAAATGTCTATTCCATTTCTGACAATAGAGGTGGACGGAAACGTCTTTCCTCAAGTTATTGAAGCGAGATTGGAAGCATTCACTTTGCAAGCAGAGCGAACTGCACAAATCATGGAGGCTGCTAAAAATGGGAATAAATCATGAGCGATTGCATCAGAGCTACATATAAGATTCACGGACATGTCCAAGGTGTCGGATTCCGTTATTTTGTCCAACGCAATGCCACAGAAATGGCTTTGAAAGGCTATGTGAAAAATTTGTACGACGGCACTGTTGAATGTGTGGTCGAATCTGATTTGCAAACAATCGAACTTTTCAAAAGCATTTTAAAAAGAGGTAGCTCACGCTCGCACGTTACAAATATTGAAATGGCACTCTCGGAATGTAAGAATAATCACAATTCATTTGAGATAATTTGAAAAAACTCATTCATAATAATTTTCTTCAACTGTGTTTACTTTTCCTGTTTGGATTTGTATTTTCAACTGAAATGTTTGCCCAAAACAAACAATCATTCACTTTACCAACAAAAGATGAATTATACCCGAAAATTACATTAGTATTAAGCGGTGGAGGCGCCAGAGGCGTCAGCCAAATTGGTGTATTGAAAGCACTTGAAATGAATAATATCAAAATTCACTCAATCACCGGGACAAGTATCGGTGCTATAATTGGCGGACTTTACGCAACGGGCAATAATGCTGATGAGTTGATGAATTTGATTGTTGATTATGATTGGAATCGTATAGTGGCACTCAAGGAATTCGGTAACCGAAGCGACTTATTCTTCGACCAAAAGGAGCTATACGACCGTAAATTAGTTACAATGAAATTCAATAATTTTCAATTTACGCCACCACAAGCGATTAGTACAGGTTCGGGATTCGATTCCTTCATCCAAAGTATGATTTGGAGTTCGCCTTATATGCCGACAACGAATTTCGATTCATTGAAATATCCTCTGAGAATAATAGCAACCGATTTGGTCCAAGGTAGGTCGGTATCTCTGAAAAGTGGCAATTTAGCCAGAGCAATCAAAGCAAGCGCCACAATTCCGCTTCGATTCCCTACAGTCAGAATTGATTCGATGATTTTGGTTGACGGCGGAATTTTGGCAAATATACCTGTCAAATCTGCATTTGAATTCAATCCCGATTTAATAATCGCTGTCAATTCTTCATCACCACTATTGGAAAGATTCGATTTGGTAAATCCTTGGAATATTGCTGACCAAGCAATATCTACGGCGATGATGAAAATTTCCGATGACGAAATGCTACTCGCTGACTTTGTATTAAGTCCGAAACTTGGTGACAAAAAAAATACTGACTTCACCGATTTGGAATTTACCGCAGAACTTGGCTACGACGCTACAATGGATTCTATTCATAACATCATCAAAAAAATTGATAAAATCAAATCTGCAAAATTAGATAGCCTCGCAAATTTTTTATTTGGCAATCTTACCGAAGCAAAGTTAAGTTTAAAAGGCTTCGATTCTGAGGACTCGCAACTACTCTTAAGTAAATATGACGACCAATTTCGTAATTTACGTAACGTATTATACGAAATGTATAATCAGGATTCATTCGCCAAATATAAATCCTTAACCATCGAAATCAATGACGATAAAATCGAAATTATAGCCGAAAAATTTACGGAAATCAAAACAATCCAAGTGAAAGTTAATGCCGGATTTGAACCAATCGCCGATTCTTTGTCATTGCATTTAGCCGAACAATTCATCGGGCAAAGCTTTGATAATGAAATACAAAATCAGATTTTTGAATTTGCTTCCAAATTTCTGAACCAACTTGATTACCCATTATCAAAAATCATAAGTATTGCGATGCTGAATGACATTTTGATGCTTGAATGTAACCTTGGAATAGTAAAAGATATAGCCATCACAGGAAATAATCAAACAGCCTCATACCTGATTGACAGAGACCTGAACTTTGTGAAAGGTGAGCTTGTAACAGCCGAAAAAATTATCGCTTCGGGAGAAAACCTGTTATTAACTAATCTATTCGATGATGTAGATATTTACCCATCATTAGACCAAGATGGCAATATGGTGATGAACGTTCATGTCCGCGAAAGTGGTACCCAAACTATCAGTATTGGTGGTCGGGTGGATAACGAACGAAATGCTCAAGTCGGTTTGGATTTGATTCAAGATAATATTTGGAATACGGGTTCTCGATTTTTATTCAGATTTGCTGTTGCTAATTCATTTCTCGTTTCGGAATTATCCCTCACTAATCCTCGCTTTTTCAGGACTAACCTAACGACATCTTTCCTCGCATTTTACAATAGAACCGATAGGAATAGCTTTACCCCGAAAGAAGTAAATCAACCTAATAGATTTTCTAACCTCAAGACTCGAGATATTAGAGAGGAAGACTACGGATTATCTGCATTGGTTGGTATGCAGCTCGAAAGGCAAGGACGACTTTATGTTCAACTTCGATACGAGAAGCAACGCTTTTATAAAATGTCAGATGTAATTCCGGATTTTTATACTGTCTCGACCGTTAAATTTGGGACAGTCTTTGACAATCGCAAATCATTAGACTTCCCGACTGATGGACGAGTGATAGATGTATCTCTCGAAACGAATTTGTTGCCGGTCACTGAAGCTGTAGCTTTTTCCAAAGCATTATTCAGTTACTCTTCAAATAGTTCTATTTTAGACCATACCTTAAATACGACTTTGACCTTCGGCGTTGCAGATGTTACAGTTCCTTATCCGGAATTTTATTCACTCGGTGGCGAAGATTCATTTTTTGGAATGTTCGAAGATGAAGAACGCGGACGACAACTATTTCGTGGTTCAGTCGGATATCGCTACTTGTTGCCATTTCAAATCTTTTTCGATACATATTTCAGCGTTAGATATGATTTTGGTTCAACGTGGCTGATACCTGAAGATATAAAATTCAACACATTCAAACACGGCATTGGCAGCACTGTTGCATTAGATTCTCCGCTCGGACCGCTTAAGTTTAGCGTCGGCAGAAGCTTCTTTTTCCGAAAGTCTCCCGATAGAGTATTTTGGGGTGATACACATGTTTATTTCAGTTTGGGCATGCGAGTTATTTAATGAAAATTATAACAATTTTTGGAAGTGGGACTTTAGGTTCTGATGAATTGGGTTATAAATATGCTGAAGCACTTGGATACGCATTAGCCAACAGTGATTTTGACATTGCCACCGGCGGATATGGTGGTATTATGGAGGCAGTTTTAAAAGGAGCATCAGAATTTAATACTCGACGTATCGGTGTGACTATAAATGATTTTAAGGATAAACTTCCAAACCCTTTTGTCACCGAAATCATTAAAACAAAAGACTATTTAGAACGTTTGAAAACATTAGTAGAGATTGGCTCTGCGTATATTGTATTTGACGGGTCGTGGGGTACTATGCTCGAAATTGCTACTGTCATAGCTTTGACCGAAAAGCAATTGTTGCATAATAAAACTTTGATTTGCGTCAGCAATAAATGGCAACCTATAATTGATGGTATTGATGGTGGCAATAGGCAGTCTTTTAAAAAAATAATCTATGAAAACAGGGTTGAAAATATAATTTCAATATTAAAAGAACATGTGGCAAATAATAAATAGAATTTCAAAATTAGTTCAATCAAACAGCATCAAAAGTAACGATGCGTACAAAGTGCTCAATCAAGAAGATGAGGAATTGAAACGTATTATTGATGAGCTGAACAATAAGAAGGAATCATCGGACAAAAAGAGCGAGAATACGCAAAAGAACAACAATATCAGCGACGAAATTAAAAAAGCATTTGCTGAACTTGAAGTACCGCCCAATGCCGATTCTGCGACTATAAAATCCGCATACCGTAATAAAATGAAAGAGTTTCACCCCGACCGATTCGTGAAATTGGACAAGGATTTGCAGGAAAAATCCCGTAGGAAATCGCAAGAACTAAATTCAGCTTATGATATTTTGGAAAAAGCAGGATATGTAAAATGAAAATAGATTTCAAAGAAATAGCTTTAATATTGATTGCAGCAATTGTGATTGCATTTGCCTATAACTATTCAAAACCGAAACCCATGCCTTTGCTCTGGGAACCTAAGGATATCAAAACTGTTAGCGATGATGATTTATTTGGGAACACGGAGCCTTCGACCGAACAAACCGACGACAATGATTTGACTGACGACATTATAACTGAACCAAGTAATGATAAAGCAAATCAAGATGCTCAAATAGTTGATGACAAAAATGATTTGGTCGTATCAAGAAATGGAATTGCTGAAAAGGAAAATGAAACATTGAATCCGGAAATCTTGAAAAATTCAGAATTTACAGTTACTTATGAGCAGATGAAAAAAATCATCAGCAACCCTGATTTTATTGTTATTGATGCGAGAAATCCTGAAATGTACGCCAAAAGCAAAATCGGAAAAGCTATAAATATATTCCCTTATGATGAAGAAGCAGTCTTTATGCCTAAAATTCTTGATTTGCCGACCGATAAGCGGATTGTCATTTATTGCGATGGCGGCAATTGCGATTCGAGCCATAAATTAGCCGAAGCCATCAAGACTTTTGGCTATAAAAATGTATTTATATATTCCGGTGGGTGGGATGATTGGTCAAAACATCAGGGACTAAAATAATCCATGGATAGCTATTACAACGAAGGGACTTTAGTTAACGAGATAAAAAAAACATTCTCAATTATCGGGAACTCTTACGAAATTGACAATGCAGTCAGATTGCTAATTCAAGCGGCTCCTACTGATTTGAGCTTGTTAATCACAGGGGAAACAGGCACCGGCAAAGAAGTCTTTGCCAACGCTGCACACGGTTTATCTAAACGCAAAGGCAAGCCGTTTGTGAGCGTTAATTGTGCTGCAATTCCGGAAACTTTGCTCGAATCCGAACTTTTCGGACACGAAAGAGGCGCATTTACCGGTGCCGTTGACCAAAGAATAGGTTTTTTTGAAACTGCCAACAAAGGGACAGTGTTTTTAGATGAAATTGGCGATATGCCTATCGGTACGCAATCAAAATTATTGAGGGTGCTCGAATCGGGCGAATTTACTCGTCTTGGTTCTTCGCAAACCAAAAAAGTAGATGTAAGAATCATTGGAGCTACAAATAAAGATTTGAACAAGGCTTCCGCCGAAGGAAAATTTCGCTCCGATTTGTTTTATCGTCTCAATACCGTGCATATAGTTTTGCCACCATTGAGAAATCATGCACAAGACATTCCGCTTTTAGTAGAGCATTTTGCTCGAAGAACTTGCCAAAAATTAAATCTCCCTTATCAAGGATTTTCCGACGATGCGATGAGTGTCTTGAGAAGTCTTCCGTGGCCCGGTAATATTCGAGAACTGAAAAATATGATTGAAAAAGTCATTACTTTTCACAAGGGCGAGCACGTTACCCCCGAAATTCTTCGTAATTATATTCCACCTGCATTGCCTGCGTTTGAAATTCGAAATATCGAGCACGACAATTCACTCATGACACTGAATGAACCTGAATATACAGGAACTCCCGAGCTATCGCTAATTTTCAGAACTTTGCTCGAATTGAAAAGTGATTTGACCGAAATCAAAAGATTCATGCACAACGTAGCAGTTTTAATTGAAGATATGAACCGAAAATCCGATTCTGTCAACATGCACTCAGTTGAAGAAGTCAAATCAATCGAAGATTTGATGGAAAATACCGAAGACTTGAATCTTGAGGAATTTGAAAAACAAATCATTCAGTTTGCTATGAAAAAATACAAAGGTAATCGCCGAATGGTAGCTGAATCATTGGGAATAAGCGTCAGAACTTTGTATAGGAAAATATCAGCCTTGAACTTAGAAAACGAATTTTAAAACTGTTACAAACTTATCAGTTCCGGTTTGTCTGATTCGAATCCCAAAAACATGTTTGCCTGTGCTGCAAAATTTGCCGGCAAATCAGTCACATAAAACTTAACATTGGGTTTTTCGATAAATTCTTTTCGTTGCTCTTGCAATTGTCTTGCTTCTGCCAATATTCTTAATGCAGTCACCGAAGCATGCTCTCCCGAATCAATCAAAGTCACTTCCGGCATAATTTCCTGCAACAACTGGGAAAGCAAAGGATAGTGTGTGCAACCCAACACAAGCGTATCAACGTGTGCGTCAATCATATCGCGTACGTAATCAGTCGCAATCAATTTGGTAGAAGGATGCTTCATCATCCCTTCTTCAACAATCGGAACAAATAATGGGCACGGTTTTGAAAAAACTTTCAGATTCTTATTTCCACTTAATTTGGTTATTTCATTTTCATATGCTTTGCTCGAAATTGTCGCCCTTGTCCCGATTATGCCGATTCGACCGTTTGAGGATTCTCTCAATGCTGCCGAAGACGCAGGTTCTATCATACCTATAACAGGCAGATTGTTGGCATGTTTACTTACGACATCTAAAGCGACTGATGAGACAGTATTACACGCAGCGATTATCAATTTGACTTGCTTTGAGACCAAAAAATCGGTGCATTCGGCTGCATATTGTTTCACAATTTCGGGTGATTTGTTGCCATAAGGTACTCTTGCAGTATCGCCCAAGTAAATGTAGTTCTCCTGAGGCAAAAATCGAACTAACTGCTTGAGTACGCTCAATCCTCCAATTCCGGAATCAAAAACACCAATTGGGAGTAAGTTATTGTGATTTATTTCCATTTTTTATACGCTTTTTCTTGCTTTTTACGAAACGTTTCCGTAATTTGAGTGTTCTAAAAATTATTATTTACAAAAATATATTATAATGACGAATAAACAAATAATCTTAATCCTTACGATTTTGTTCTTAACAGTTTTTAACGCCAATGCCCAATATTGGTTTGGGGCTTACCCAAAATCTCAAAACGAACCAATCAATCAAAATCGCAATTTTTACGAATTCCAGGATGATTTCAATAATTATTGGGGAGATAATGAAATAACTCCCGAAACACCAAGAAACGAAAGAGGGGGATGGAAGCAATACAAACGATGGGAATGGTTTTGGGAACAAAGAGTATATCCGACAGGAGTTTTTCCAGCACCTGATATTTTATGGAAAGAGATTCAGAATCTAAAAGCAAGTCGTGGCAAAGATGAAGATAAATTTCACAGCTATAGTTGGCAACAAGTAGGACCCTCAACTTCTGAGGGTGGATATGCAGGTTTGGGAAGGCTCAATGCAGTAGCTGAAGACCCCGGTTATAACGGCACTACAAACCGAACAATTTGGGTTGGCTCCGCAAGTGGCGGACTTTGGAAGACTACTGATGCAGGCTCAAATTGGAGTACAAACACCGACCAACTTTCGACCCTTGGAGTAACGGCTATTGCAATTGACCCGAGCAATACAAGCATAATGTATATCGCAACGGGAGATGGAGACGCCAATGATACTTACTCAGTCGGTGTACTAAAATCTACAAATGGTGGTGAAACTTGGAACACTACAGGTTTGAATTGGACTACGACCCAAACGCGTACAATTCGCGATTTGAAAATGCACCCCACAAATAGTACTATCCTATACGCTGCTACATCAATAGGTGTTTTCAAAACTACAAATTCCGGTTCGAGTTGGACTCAGCAATCAATCCCGCTTAATGTAAGCTCAGGATATTGGGATATTGAAATCAATCCGAGTGACCCGGATATTGTTTTTGTCACGAGCAATTACGAAATAGCCAAAACTACCAACGGAGGTTCAACTTGGTCCGTTCTATCAAGTGGATTGCCAAGTTCTTCGGCGAATATTTATCGTGTAGAAATGACCTTATCACCGGCAAATAACAATCACCTCTTTGCTATTTATGGGTATTATAATTGGGGTGGTGGTAACAGTCAAAATAATTATGGTTTGTACGGCATTTACGGCTCCACAAATGGTGGCACAAATTGGGATAAAATTACCCAATGGGATGATGATAGTCTCAATTTACTTGGGTGGAGTTACGAAGCATCTGACAAAGGTGGTCAGGCATTCTATGATTTGGATATTTTAGCCGACAAAAATTCTACAAACACATTCTTCGTTGGAGGAGTAAACGTTTGGCGTACAACTAATCGTGGTGCTAATTGGAGTTGTGTCGCTCATTGGTACGGAGGTGGTGGAAATCCTGAAGTTCATGCAGACCATCATCATTTGTATTTTGGCGGTTCTGACCGGATGTATAGCGGTCATGATGGTGGTATAAACAGAACTACTAATGGTGGAAATTCATGGACCTGGATTGGCTCGGGGCTGAAAATCACACAGTTTTATCGCTTTGGAATTTCCCAAAAAGACTCAAGTATGCTGATTGCAGGTGCACAAGACAACGGCTCTAAGCAAATGACCGGAAGTAATTGGAGAGATGTAATTGGCGGTGACGGGATGGAATGTATAGTTAACTACAACAATAGTAATTATATGTACGGTTCAATCTATTATGGTCGAATATATCGTTCTACCAATAAAGGTAATTCATTTCAACAACTTCCTACACCTAAATATAATGGTGATGACGATGGTGCCTGGGTTACTCCATATATTTTACATCCTTCAAATCCCGAAATTCTTTATGCAGGATATAAAGAGATTTGGAAATCCTCTAACCACGGTGTTTCGTGGAGCAAAATTTCTAACTTTGGACATAATAGCAAGCACACTGTTCTTCATATTTCAGAGTCCAACCCATCATATATTTATGCAGGGTATTCAAGCACATTGCGGCGAACCACGAATGAAGGTTCGACATGGTCGGTTATTAATCTACCAATTTCAAACACTCTGACATATATGGCAGTTCATCCCGATGACCCCGATAAAATATGGGCTACTTTTTCGGGATATTCATCCGGTAAAAAGGTATATTACTCGTCGAATGGTGGAGCAGGATGGACAAATATCTCAAAGAGTTTGCCTAATACACCTGTTAACTGCATTACTTATCAAAAAAATTACAGCAACCGCGTTTATGTAGGCACGGACATCGGTATATTTTATATTGATGATACAATGAGTGATTGGGAAGAGTTCAACGACGATTTGCCGAATGTCATTGTGAACGAATTAGAAATCAACTACCAATACGAGCTTATTTACGCTGCAACATACGGTCGAGGGGTATGGCGAACTTCTCTCCCGATTCAAGTAATTGGTACACCAACTCTGTCGCTACCGCCAAATTCTACAACTAATGTATCATTAACACAAATTTTGAAATGGTCATCTGTAGTGAATGCAGATAATTACCAAATTCAGATTTCTACTAATTCTACTTTTACAAACATTGTCAAAGATTCGACCGGCATTGTTGATACAACATTTTCATTAGCAAACTTCAATGTCCAGTATAATACACAATATTATTGGAAAGTAAGAGCTAAGAAAGGCTCCAATACCGGTGATTGGTCAAACACTTTCAATTTCACTACTGAGCCGCGATTGTTGTCACCTGTTTTGACATCGCCGAGCAATAATGCAACAGGAATTGCTATAAATGCAAATTTGCAATGGAATTCGGCAACGGGTGCAACAAATTATGATGTGGAAATCGCTACTGATGCAGCATTCAATAATATTGTCAAAAGCGTCAATAGTCTTGTCGCAACTACATATTCAATGATAAATATCCCTGCAGATTATGGAACTCAATACTATTGGCGATTACGCTCAAAAAGTGCTACCCAAACAAGCGATTGGTCAAACACATTCAGTTTCACGACAGAACCAAGATTATTGCCACCTGTTTTGACTTCTCCGAGCAATAATGCAACAGGAATAGCTATAAATGCAAATTTGCAATGGAACACCGCAACGGGTGCCGTTGCATATGATTTGCAAGTAGCGTCCGATGCAGCATTCAATAATATTGTCAAATTAGCAAACAGCATTTTCTCTACAGAATATTCATTAACAAATATACCCGCCGATTATGGAACTCAATATTATTGGCGATTACGTTCCAAAAGTGCTACCCAAACAAGCGATTGGTCGAGCTCGTTCAATTTCACGACAGAGCCGCGATTATTGCCACCTGTTTTGACTTCTCCGAGCAATAATGCAACAGGAGTAGCTATAAATGCAAATTTGCAATGGAATTCGGCAACGGGTGCAACAAGTTATGATGTAGAAATCGCTACTGATGCAGCATTCAATAATATTGTCAAAAGCGTCAATAGTCTCGTCGCAACTACATATTCAATGATAAATATCCCCGCAGATTATGGAACTCAATATTATTGGCGATTGCGTTCCAAAAGTGCTACCCAAACAAGCGATTGGTCGAGCTCATTCAGTTTCACGACAGAACCTCGACTATTGCCACCTGTTTTGACTTCTCCGAGCAATAATGCAACAGGAATTGCTATCAATGCAAATTTGCAATGGAACTCTGCAACGGGCGCAACAAG
>Ga0351901_1046_pt1 | contig 40616 bp, 23 predicted proteins | sample BONcelHT113001D4_FD_206875 | JGI IMG/M metagenome (GOLD analysis project Ga0351901, IMG submission 206875) | Enriched cells from coal bed in the Powder River Basin, Montana, United States - BONCAT cells T11 rep1 HSBNCT.T11.300.1.D4 ...
ATAGTATGATTCATGAATATAAAACTGCGAAATCTGGGTATCTGAGGGGTGAGAGCTAGAAGGTGATAGCGAGGGTTTTAGTGATAAGACTTGATCCCGGTAAATTTTGAGAATCCCTAACAAAGGTTTCTCTGGATTTTTCAAGCAACAGTATCTCCTGGAAGGGGATATCAACATCAGGATGTGATCAATCTGATCTTCATAATAATTATACTGCACATGAGACCGACAACCGATATAAAAGTAGAGGGGAAAAATTATTTTTCTTCCTCAAAGGTATATGACCAGAGAATCATCGCAATCATCTCTACATCTTCATCTGAATTTTCACAAACAACTGAAGGCTTCTGGTGCACTCCGGTAGAGAGAATATCCGGACCAGTTTCTGGAATAAAAGGTTCATCCACATCAGTCTGAATCGTGCACCGGTATGGATCAAGGTTACTGAAGAAGAAATGTTTATACTGATCACGCTCTTGTTCAGTAGTATTATATGCCCAGTCTCCTGCTTCAGCAACGGTTACATCAACTGGTTGCCAGCCATACTCTGGCAGATAATATTCAGCCCAGAAATGAGGGCCGGCATGTCCGGGTACTATCTGATATCCGCCACATGTTCGTGCCGGAATCCCTGCTGCCCTGCAGAGAGCAGAAAAATATGCACTCTGGGTTCCACAATCGCCAAATCCGGTCTCATGAACATAATCTGATTCTGCGATATCTAATGCGAAAATATAAGTGTGTGGGACATTGCTGTATGGGAATGTCGTGAGAATATAATCATATATCAGGGATGCCTTTCGATAGGGGTTTGTTTCATCTCCAATGATTGATTCAACCTTCTTGCGGATACCGGGGGACACATTGATACTTGGCTGTGTCCGGGTATACCGCTTGTAGAATTCACTATCAGTATCATATGCCCCGATAGAATCAACAGTGATCTGATCTATCTTCGGACTTGTCGTAAATTTAACCTTTGCTGAGATGGTTATCAGGTCTTTATCCATCTTTTCAAGTGGGATCTCCAGGTATACCTGTCCCATTTCTCCTGTAGTTATCGGCTCTGATATAACAAACTCAGCAGGTTCAACTGAGAGAATGGTAATATTCTTCTGACTGTCGGTTTCTACTGGAAGAGGAAGCCAGACTTTTAGTGTTCCGGTATCTGGTAGTACTTCACGGGGAAGATCCATTGTTCCTGTTGCAATGAAGGTATGTTCCTCAATCTCTCCTGATCTGATGAGAGGCATTAACTGATCAAAAAAGGCAGATTCATTCTTGGATCGGGAAAATTCCCTGCTCAACGTGGTGTTATGAAACCTGATATTTCGAACAATTCCCTCGTAGTATCGTGTTTCTCCATCAGATATGATCTGAATGGAATTTCCCGGTTTCAGGAATTCTTCCCTGTCTGTCCGGCTTATGGCAGGAAATGTAGTTGCAATTGTTTCATCCGCGGTAGTTCTGTTCAGGGTTATCTCTGCAAGGATCCAGGATACTTGTTTTGCTCTCCGGATAGCATTACGTTTCATCTCAGTATCTCCTGCTAAAGCATAATCCACCGATGCATTCAGAAATAAATAATATGCTGTTTCATACTGATTTTTCGCAAAAGCGTCTTCAGCCTGAAGATACAGGGCATTTGGAGCATTAATCTCATCAGCTCCCCCGAAAAAGGATACACCCACCGTGCATACTGCAATCAGGAGGATCATCCTGGTCATTTGTACTATTTTCATAGTGCACTTGTATAGGGGATAGTAACTATCAGTTAATAGATGTAATGGCTCCCCGTTGTTTCATATTAAAAGTGTTCAGAAACCTATCTGTACTGGTTCAACCACAGGGATTTCAAGGCAATACATAATTTTATTCTTTATTAGTTCCCATTACATGTATGAAAGGACTACATGGATTTCTGGCCATTATGGTTTTACTTCTTGTTTTGACAGCAGGATGCACTACCCAGACCGTATCTAATTCAGAAACGGCAGTGCCTACCGAAATCCCCACCACGAACCCTACTGTGGAGCCCCTTACTCTGGTAACACCTGCTCCAGAACAGACTGTGGTAAATGACCCCCAACTTATGGGAACATGGTACCTGAAACTCATGTCAGAGCAGGATGGAACAGCCCAGGTTCAAATGATTAATTCAGAAATGACGCTCATAATTGGAGATGACTCTTCAATAACCGGATATTCAGGATGCAATTCGTACAAAAGTAATTATGTTCTGACCGGAATGACAAATTCATTTGGAAAAGGGATAACAATTGAACCTCTGATATCAACTGAGAAGTATTGCCCAGACAGTAATACCACTGAAGCCACCTATCTTGAAATTTTACAGGCAGCAACAAGTTATATTGTCAATGTAAATGAAGAGTTATCACTCCGGGATGATAAAGGAAATACCCTTGTATATCAGAGAATGCCATATAGCGAAACTGCAGTGCCTATAGGAAGTTAATCTTTTTTTTGGGGAGAGTTTGTTTCATTGTCTCCAAAGACAAAATGAACATACAACAATCCTTTTCGTATCGGTGTTAGTACATACATTTTCACAATGGTATTCATCAGGTTCCATGTATTAAACTCGTTGGAGTTGTCGGGTTTATCGCCAGCATCGCGGCATTTATTATCGGTTTTGTAGAACCCACTGGTCAGTTAATGAATCAGGAGACATATACTTTGATCCTGATTGGAGGAATTCTTATCCTTGGTATATGGCCGGTTGTGCTTTATCACATGCGCAAACCCGAATGGAATCTTAATAAGGCATAAATACCCCTGAAATTAACAATAATCATAAAAGGATTGTCTGTTGATTTCCATTCGGTAAAAATCCACCATTTTTCCATTCACTTCTTCAGTGCATTCACCAGTCTGTCTGAAATTCAGCGAATGGTATAATTTGATGGCTCTTGGATTATTTTTTCTTACAATTAACCAGAGCGTATCTGATTCAGATGATGAGTAGAAATGTTGTAATGTCAGAAGAGCTATCGTTTTCCCATATCCTTTTCCTAGATTTCTCGGCAGAATTGCTATTCTGAATTCGGTATTATCTTCTGTATCTTTTGAGAGTATAGAAAAACCTACTAACCTGTCATTATCTTCAGCTAGTAAAATATCAGTTCCTGATTTTGAATGATATTCATCCAGCCAGCCATTGTCACGTAATGCATAGTCAAGTTCCTCAAATTCTGGAGGGTATTGAGGAGAATTTTTTATAATTGATATATCGTTGTCGGTAATTCTCCGTATGATTGCCATTCTCTTCTACAATGTAATGAGATGGAATCCAATAATAAATATGGTGTAATGGATGGATTTTGAACCTGCTTATTTCACTCAGATATAGAGAAATAAATCCTCCATCTGACCAAAAATAGTCATTTATCTTTACCCGGTAGTATTCGATGATAGATCCAGCATCCGTCTTTGTTATCCACAAAACCCATCGTTTCCCAAAACCCAATAGATACGAACCTTACCCGGTCAGCGATCACTGTTGAGAAACGTTCCTTACAATAGTCCACAAACTCTCTGCCATATCCCTTCCCCTCATATTCTGGATAGATATTAATCGTGTGAATGGTAATTGTTGATTTATTTATCATACACCTGGCTTTGCCTACACGGGTTTCTTCGACCGAGATATCGGCCCAGTCATATTGAGAATTTTGCTTTTCGTGTGATTTAAACTGAATACTTATGCTCATACTTACAACTCGCCATTGCTAAAACCCTTACAAAATGCGGTTACATTCTTCCCAAGATCAGGCTGATAATATCCTCCTTCGAGAATAGCAAATCTTCGACCGTTCGCTGCTTTTTGAGAAAACTCCTTCATGAGAACTCCTATGACATAGTAATCATGGGTAGAAAGTTTTCTTCCGATATCTTTCTCATACGTATCAAATCCCGCACATACCCCGACAATGTCTACCGATGGGATATCTTTTATAAAATTCTGAATCTCTTTGATATACCGGGTACTGGTGTCAGCGTACGGATTTAGGATCCGACATTCCTTCCAGTCTGAAAGGACCATTTTTGTACCATCGCCGGTGTGAGCATCAAAATCAAGAATAAAGGCAGATTTAATTTTTCCTTGTTCTTTCAGGTTTAAAAGGGCAATTCCCATATTACAAAAGACACAATATCCCCATGCAGAATCAGGGCTGGCATGATGTCCGGGAGGTCTCACAACGGCAAAGACCGGTTCTCCGGTAAATCCAATCTCCGCTGCCATAATTGCTGCCCCGGCTGCAAGTTCAGCCATATTATACCGCTTAGTGTCTGGCCTGACTGTGTTTATATATGGGAGCGAATGAGCCAGGATCAGCTCCTCTTCACTCGCCGGCTGCGGATGGACAATTTCAAAGGTTTTCTCCCGACTTATCGCATCCATGATACTTTCCATTCTTCCTGGTTCTGCTGCTCCATCGTTGGCATAGTCAGTATCGTAAAACTTGTCGTGAAAAATAATTTTCATAGGTTATATCCTGAAGATAATCTGATAATAATTTGATTTCGCTTCAATCAGGCATTGCCAATAGCATAATTTTTTTGATGATTACTTAAGACTATGTACCTCATCTTAAAAAATAAACCGGTCAATTATTATGGTTTTTGGTATGAACACTTTAATGGTTCATGTATGTTTCTTTTATTTCACAAATAACACATTCTCGACTTCATGAAACTCTTTGTCTCCGGTTAAAGTCGGGATCTGTAAGGATAATGCTATTGTCAGCAGTTTAAAATTTCCATATTGTAATTTTCTTACACAAGATACTCTTTGGGTGAACAGATGCTGATTTTAACTTATTATGCGAAAAAAGAGCCATTTAATCAATTTTGAAAAAATTGATTAAAGTTAACCATCTTTCAATATTACCTCCTTTTCTCAAGTGATATTGCACACGGAGATATTGCAATATGTGCCCACCCTCTTAACTTGTGCCAATAAAGAGGTGCCACCATAAAGTCAATGCAAAAAAAGATTTTATAATAAAAGCTTGCGCTAAGATTAGTGGAATTGGTCTATCCTTCAAGCAAAACAAATATTATATAATTTTATTTTATATTGGGATTTTGCTAATTTGGTGAACAACGAAGAGATCTTGTAGTTCAGAGCTTACGATTTTAACAAAATGTTGGAGCGGGAAGCGTTTACTATCCACAACTTTGGGTCCGCGTTGACTCTTCACAAAATGTCTCCATTTTAATGAGATCCACCAATTCTGAAAGATAAATGCCACTAACGTATAATAATAGCGAAGGATAGGATCCTTGCTTGAGGTTTTCGGTTTAGTGGTATTCCTAAGCCTATATGTCGATTCAATAGCGAAACGGTGCTTGTATATCCCTCTAATCAACCTGGGAGAAGTAGATAACCCAAAAACAACGAACGCATGATGCTTTATTCCGTGTTTCCCTTTTTTTCCTTTGAGATACACCAAACAATCGGTTATTGTTACTTCGACAGGATTTTCCGATTTGGCATTTAAACAATATTTGAAGGTATTAGACGTTTTTCCCTTTAGTTTACTTTTCAATTCGGCTCCATGCTCCTTCACGGGAATAATGTGAGGTATATTAGCACATTGAAGATATGTGAAGATTTCACCTGCATAAAACTCCCGATCTATACAAAGGCCTTTGATTTTAAGATTAAGTGAATAAATAACGTCAATACAATCTTGGATTGCCTCACAATTCTTCATTCCAGAATGCCAGGGTATGGCAAAGAGGGTAATATGGCGATCAGTATCGATAATTGATAGGGTGAGATATGAGAAGAAATAGTTCGTAGATGCTTTCCTTTTACCTCCAACGGTATAGGATCCTTTAGTTTTATCAATCTCACCATAATATGGATCGTCAGTTTTATCAATGGCAAAATAATACCCTTTGCCTGGATTAATGACGTTTTTCCCAGCCTGGTTTAGAATTGATGTAGACTGACGGATCATCTCATCCATCTCTAGCTGATGAATGGCTTTAAGGCAGGTCGTATGTGATGGAAGCCCAGAATTCATCATGCAGAATCCAGATATGGACGCTTTTTCACAAGCAATTGCAATACTTGCTTGAATGATAGTCGTAGTGTCAATTCTGGGGAACTCTGGGAAAGTAAAATTTGATCTGATGAGACGACAAATCCCATCGAGCTGTCCATTCCCGCTTGCTTGCAATTCGCCTGATTTCAGCTTTTTTTCGGCAAATAAGGCCATAATGGGGGCTTTTTACGACTATTTATGTCTGCCGGTAAAAAGATCTAAAGGGCCAAAAAATAGAGGCTTGAAAGGTTTTTGGGGCATTATTTTCTAACGAGAATCCACGTCGCGCATATGTGGGGCGGATTGAAAATGTTGATGATTTCAAAAAAGTGATTAACTTATTTAGAGAATGTTAGAGAAATAGGTTGGAAAAATGGGCTTTTTTAATCTACTGTATTGTGTATCCTAATGCATCAATCATGGAAAAGTCTTTCCATTTCCGTTTATTTTCCGTCTTACTATGAAAGCATTCAGATAATCTAAATCATGTGGATGATACAAATGGACATGATTTCGAATTTTTGAACAAATGTCAATCGCTTCTTCAGGATAATCTCTTGAAATGGCATAGGTGCACTCGTATAAATTGAATTCGGATGTTGCTAATGCTCCTTGAGAATAATCATAATAAGCAGGGTTTCCTTTAATTATTTCGATGAGAGCATATGCATTGCAAAAAAGAACTCATTTATTCTCTCAATCATCACAGAGTTCCTAAGTTTTAATATTCCTGTTTTTTAACAAACCAAATAATGATTTAGATGATGAATCAGTAAACTGGAATTGCGTCTCAATAAAAAATGATGATGAGATTTTTTTCAGAGTCCGAAATTTTATTCTTCATATTAATCATTATGAGTTGATAATAAAAAAGATATTGACCCGACATTATCCATGGATTAATTCCCCCTGAATTTAGACCAATTGTATAAGTAAAGAAGGACAAATCTGTATTTTAGGTCAAATCCGGTTGGTTTTCGGCAGTCATAAATATATCCCGTTCTCATATTATGTATGCGTCCCGAACTAGTAAAAATCCTGTTATTATCGCTCATTACTCTGCTATATCTCTGTACAGCGGTACCTGCTGAGAGTAATGACGACACGCTGTCCGGTCTTATCTGGGTTACCGAAGAGTATCCTCCTTATAATTTCCAGGAAAATGGGACAATATCTGGGCTTATGGTTGATGTGGTGACCGCCACTGCCCGAACCGCAGGAACAGAACTTCTCAGAGAGTCAATCCGGATACTTCCCTGGAGTGAAGCATATCAGACTGCAGTACAAAATCCGGGAACGGTTATTTTTTCAATTGCAAGGATTCCTGAGCGTGAAGATCTCTTCTCCTGGGTAGGTCCGGTAGTATCATCAGATATTTCTTTATACTCCTCAAGAAGTAGGGACATAACTATTAATGATACCTGGGAACTTGCAAATTATACTCTCGGGGCCGTTACTGACGATATCGCTATCAATTTCCTGGAGGAGGCCGGTATTGACAAGGAAACTATCATCACTGATCCTGACCCGCAAACCCTGATCACATACCTTGATGATGGCACAATCGATCTCTTTGCATATGGCTCCATTGCCGCTGAATACCACATCCGAAATATAACGGGAAAGACCGGTTATTTCAAGGTATCGGGCCGAATCGGTTCATTCCCAGTCTATATCGGATTTAGTAAGGGAACCTCCCCGGACCTGGTTAAGCAATTCCAACATGCATTTGATGCACTGAATAAAACACCGGAAAATGGGGGAATGAGCGAATTTAATCAGATTCTCTCATCATGGCTGCTTGAGGAAAACCTGATGCACCTGCAGTACCTCACTGAAGGATATTATCCGTATACCTTTGTAGAGGAAGGTATTCCAAAAGGGATTTCTGTAGATATTCTTCAGTATATCAGTTCGCAGTATGGGATTGAGATTCCTGATGAACAGTTCATCTTCAATAGTTGGGAGGATGTATACAATACAACCCTGACCAAAAATGGCACTGCTATCAGCATCATAGCCCGGTCTGATGAACGGGAAAATCTCTTTAAGTGGGCTGGACCCATCGATAAAACTCCTGTTGTCCTATTCTGTCTTCAGGAGTCTGCCGACACATTGAAAAACACCAGTCCGTCAGACATGAAAATAGGAACAATCATCGATGATATAGCGGCAACTGCACTCATCAATGCCGGGGGCCGTGATATTGTCTATTCCACCGAGCCCAGTGAACAGATCCGGATGCTTGAGACCGGGGAAATCGATGCATGGGCGTATGCCTCAATGCCCGGGCTTCAACGGATTAATCAGTATGCTTTAAACCCGTCTTCTATTGTTCCCATACAGATCTTGGATACCTATGACTTTTACATTGCATTCAATGTAAATACCTCGGACCACCTTGTGCAGTCATTTCAGGAACAGCTGGATCTCATCAGGACCGAGAAGGATAAGACCGGGGTGAGCACGTATGAGAAGATCCTGTATCAATATCTGCAGCCCGTGTATTCTGCCTCACCAATAACGGCCCAGGACGTGACCGATCTGGTCAACCGGACTGTTGCTGATCTCGCTGTTGATACACCCGGAACCATCAGGAAGATCAATGCAGGAATGCCCCCATACCAGAGTGCCGAGATACCTGACCTGTATGTCTTTATGTATGATACTAATGTTACCATGATTGCTCATGCCGATAATATCAGGATGGTTGGGGGGAACTATCACAACAAGACTGATGTTGCCGGCACCCCGTTCAGAGACCAGATCGTAACAGGAGCTCTTGCGAACGGCACCGGATGGGTAGATTATATTTATAGCAATCCGGTTGAAAGCGGCCTTTTCTACAAGACGACTCATTATCAGCTTGCGTCAGGCAGTGATAATAACAGCTACGTCGTCTGTGCCGGTATGTTCTGGAATATTCCTGAATAATTTTTATCGTAAAAATCCGGGTTCTTTCCATTGTTGAATACGTATCAGTATCACTCAAACCTATTTTATTCTGGTGATATATCGTCCTGAATATACACCCCTCATTATCATGGTGTATCGTATCAAAATTATGGCCGTTATGTACGTAGGCACTTGTCGTATCTGCAAATTAATATCATTCTCTTAAAATTGCCCTTATTGTATCGGCGAAAATCACTTGTACAACAGCCTCAATTACTGCAACTACACGATTTTTATAGATAAAAAATAATTTATCTAAATTGAGGTTTTTTCACTTCAAAAACCCGGAACCCCTGATTCCCGATGCAGTATATCACAAACAAACGGATATCTGCCTTTGGATACTCTCGTGTAAGTCCCTGTGCATATCCTTCTATCTGTCTGGTATCCTCTTCCTGAACGTGAAACGCTTCAATCGATGTTTTCAGGCGTGACCATTTAGTATTTGAATAATATTTAAATTCAATAACCCATCTTAAATCTGCAAATTTCTCGTGATATTTTCCGACAAACTCAAGATCACTCCTCCCCTGTGGATAAGACCGCTCAATATTCCAGGTGAACCAGGTAGAGAGATACCTGCTGCAGAGTTCGTAGAATGTGGTGCGGTAGAAGTTTTCGTTCACCTGATCGAAGATAGCCTCAGGAAGTTGACTAATATATAATCGCCAATAGTCCTCATAGAGTTTTGCAAGGTCGGGGGTATCAATAAATTTCTGCATCATTGGTGCATATCGTGTAGAGACATCAATAGAATAGAGTTCGTTGAAATATTCAGCAAATATCTTTTGCATATTCAGATTGGGTAATGTGAGGAGGAACTGATCTTTTTTGGTCAGCATTCCAAGGTAAAACAATAAAATCGGATAGTATTCCTTGTCAAAGAATTGGGATTTATTGAATTTTGAGACCAGATAGTCATCATCATATGCAATATTGTTTGTCGTTATAAGTTCTGATACTATCTCTTCGGTATTTTCGATTGTGCTTGTTATCCTTTTTACCCAGGAGAGATCGGTTCGCAGGTTCAGATCAGTCAGGTGTTTTGGGATAACTTTCTTCTCTGAAAACTCACGTAAGAAGAACATGAGCATTGTAGAATTGTATACTGCTTCGCCTTCAGGATCTACAAAATGATAGCCGTTATACTGGCTTTTAATAACCTCATCCACCTGTGAACGTGTGCAGGAATCAATCATATAATCCTGATACACTAAATCGAGAAGTGAATTGACTTCACTCTGGGTAAATCCAAGCATGTGCTCAAATGATGAGTCAAGAGTGAGAAACGTTGCAATATTAAAACTTGAGGTCAGATCATCGATAGTTATTGGAAGAACACCGGTGATGAAGATGTTCTTAACTGCTCCGGATCGTCTTCCTGCTTTGAGGACCTTGTATATTGCTCTTAGAAAACTATCTCCTGATGTTATCTCCTGATAGAGATGATCCTGATGGGTGGTGATGAATTGATTAACAAAGTTATCATATTCGTCTATGATTATGTAAACCGGTGGAGCACCTGACATCCGGAGATAGGTCAGCCAATTGGTAAGATTCGTTGCAACCGGGGTATGAACATTCAAATGGGGAAGGCCGCTGAGGTACTCGGGATACCATAAACGCATGTTATTGAGAAGGTTGTTACAATACTCAGTGAAGTTTTGTTCTGTTCCCTTTAAACCATCTTCAACCTGCACTTCTGAAAAATCCAGGAGAAGAACGATATATTTATTCTGATGACCAGTAGGGTGCTGTCCGATCCAGGTATGTCCAAAGAGGTTATCAAATTTTTCCGCATCCCGCAGGTCGTAGTAGTGCTGAAGCATAGAACAGAAGAGAGATTTACCGAACCGACGCGGGCGGAGAAAAATTGGGTTTTGTATCGTTTCAAGCTTTTCGATGTATCGGGTTTTATCTACAAAGTATCCATTCTTCTCCACTATCTCGGCATAATTCATAATTCCGTATGGAATGCGACGATCCATTTTTTCTCACCCGGTTTCGTATAGGTTAAATCTGCAGGGTATTTATTAGGATGGTCAATGGAAAGATACAGATATTGCCAGTGGTATCTCACCTGGTGAGAAGAAATAAATACGTTCTATCTATGCAGAACTCATATTAATACTCATTTTCTCAGCTTGTTCCTACCTGTTATTACATCGGAGATCTCTTAAACCGAAAATTCTCTGATCTTATGTTGGAGTTTTTCTACCATCTCAACAATCATTGATGATGCACTTGCTATCTCCTCAGTCGCGGCACTTGACTCTTCAGCATTAGCAGATAATGAGTCCATTTTATCCTGGTTTGCACTAACCATCTGACTTACTGATTCAATATTCTGATTCACACGGTTTGTGGCCTCTGCCTGACTGTCAGTTGCCCGGGATATTTCGGTAACATTTCCTGATGCCACATCAATATCTGATACCATCGCATTCAGGTTTTCAATAGTATCATGAACCGCCTTTATCCCTGCTACGATTGTTGTATATGATTTTTCTATTGACTCAGCAGTCTGATTGCTCCCAGCCATCAGCCTGGCAATAACATCCTCAATATTTGACGTTGCTTGCCGGGATTCACCGGCAAGGTTTTTCACTTCCCCGGCAACAACAGCAAACCCCCTCCCGGCATCACCTGCTCTGGCTGCTTCAATCGCTGCATTTAAAGCAAGAAGATTGGTCTGGCTGGCTATATCAGATATGAGTTTGATAATTTTCCCAATCTCCTTCATCTGATTATTAAGGTTTCTGATCTGCTCAACCGCTGCCCCGGAGATCTCCTCAACTAGCTTCATCTGCCGGTTTGCATCTTCCCCCTGCTCCTTTGCTTTCGCTCCGTTTTCAGAAACTTTCCGGGTGATATCTCTGACATCTGCTGCACTGGCGGCTATCTCTTCAATTGAAGCAGAAAGATCAGAAACATCCCGGCTGATACTTTCGAGTTGGTCCCGTTGTTTCGTTATCTCATCAGCAGCATACTGGCTGGTATCAGCAACATCATTGGATGCCTGTGCAAGATCATCGGTACTCCGGTTAATATCCTTAATGGAACCGAGCAATGCATCGGAATCGGTCAATATTTCAGAAAGTATCTTCCGAAGGTCAGCAATGGTCCGGTTCAGATCTTCTTTCACCATGAGGAGCGGATCATCGGGTTCAATAGTCGCCTGCCCGGTCAGATCTTTTTTGGCTAGAAGAGAGAGCACCCGCCCCACCTCGGTAATACTCACATCCAGTCGGATTTGAAGTTTCTTCAGACTGGTTTCATCAAAGTAAACGGCAAGGATAGAATCTATCCTGTTATTCTGATCCAGCATGGGGATATAAAAATACCTGAGGTATAATGTTCCATTTGGAGTTTCAAGTTTTATATTGCCTGATGCCTGGTTTCCAGAGATTAGAACATCCTTTGCTGAATCGCCGGTTCTATCGGAGACAATAAAATCGGTCATATACATAGAGAGGAGTTTTTCTTTTGAATATCCACTAACTTCTGCCCATGCCTGGTTTGTTTTTATCACTTTCAGGTGAGTATCTATGATGAACATTAACGCAGGATTTTTTTCTATGATAGTATCTGCACGGTCTTTCAGATAGAGAATCTCCCGTTGCTGTCTTCGTTGATCTGTCTGGTCCACAATGATCGTCATGAGGGAAGGCTTACCATTATACTCAATCCCGGCTAGAGTGACATGACAATCCATCCTGGTTCCATCCAGTTTCTGATGGATCCAGTCAAATGTCTCCACCTGACCGGCTACTGCCCTTTGTATATGGGTTAGTGCACCAGTGTCCGAAGGGGTTCCATCATCCTGATTTTGAGGGGAGAGGATATTTGGGGGTTTTCCAATAATGGCATCCGGAGTCCGTGCGCCAAACAGGGAGATTGCAGCTGCATTCGCCTCAACAAAGATCCCATCCGTGATGACCAGCATGGCATAGGGTGTTGTATCAAAGATGGTCTGCATATTTTGTTGAGCTTTTTGTATCTCTTTTTGCTGCTGTCTTTGAGTGGTCAGATCCTGAATTACCGTCATTAAGGAAGGCTTTCCATCATATTCAATTCCGGCAAGCGTGACATGGCAATCCATCCTGGTTCCATCCAGTTTCTGGTGGATCCAGTCAAAAGACTCAAGTTTACCTGCTATTGCCCCCTCAATATGGACCATAGCTGCCTTATCAGATGCACTTCCATCCACCTGGGTTTTGGGTGAAAGAATACCTGGAGGTTTTCCGATTAAATTTTCCCTCGTCCCTGCGTTAAAAAGATTGACCGCTGCAGCATTGGCCTCTACAAAGACCCCATCTGTAATGACCAGCATGGCATAAGGGGTAGAATCAAAAATGGTCTGCATGTTCTGTTTAGTAAGCCTTATTTCTTCATTGCGTGCTTTTTGAGAAGTGATGTCCTCAAAAGCGACCATTATGGACGGTTTTCCCAGATATTCAAATGCTTTCAGGTTCACCATCGCATAAAAAGGTTCACCATTCAGCCGCTGGTGCTGCCACTCAAAGACTTCATGCGTACCTGCAAGAGCACTTTTGATCTTTTCAAGTGCTAAAGCATCAGATATCCTGCCATCCGGCTGAATTTGAGGAGAAAGGATGGCGGGAGGTTTGCCGATGATATCTTCCCGTCTTCCTGCCTTAAATATTTTAAATGCTGCATCATTTGCCTCAACAAATACTCCATCAGAAATGATGAGCATTGCGTACGGCGAATTATTAAATATTGTCCGCAGGTTTGTTTCAGAATTAGTATCGCCGCAAGGATCTCTTTCTTGCTCCATATTTTGTCAGCCCTCTTTCTCAATCTGGTTTTCCGTGTAATATCCATTATCATTCAGGGGGATAATGATTATCCCTGGTGTTCTATCTAACTATCCATAACGAGTCATTGAAGGAGACCTACAGATTAAACAGAATTTTAAAATACGCAAGGGTTAAGCCAGGGGAAATAATCGGACACAACCTGATCAATGTTCTCCATTATCGGGCAGATTTAATCCGGAATGCTCTTTCCTACCTTCTCCTTTAACAGACACATATTAGATGTTATCGTGCACCATAGAGAGCCATTGGTGCCCAGAGCCAGATCTCAGAAAACGGGTGTGTGTCAGATTGCATCTGCTCAGAATCAGATGAAATTTCAAAACCAAGTTGTCTAATCCGCTCGACCTCATCTATCAACTCTTCCTTGGTCATATTTTTTACATACCGCTGTGCCTCAGATAGAGCTTTTGCAGTAGTCATGTGGTCTTTGAGCAGGTTTTTATAAAATCTCATAATGAGAAGTGAACCTGCACGATCATTGATGTTCCAAAGAGATGCCATAACACTTTTTGCACCAGCATACAAAAAAGCCCTGATAAGCCCGATTTGTTCGTCCCCCGGATTTTCCTTATTTAGTGCAGTCTGGCAACAGCTTAATGAAACAAGATCAGCTACCATGGAAATCCCAAAGATATCATTTGCATAAATGTTCCCTTTTTTTCCAGGGAGTTTGATATAGACTTCACCATTGTCCGCTTTTGCATGACACGCAAATGAGACAATACCGGATGTTGAAAGGAGAGGAAAGAGATTGGAAGTAGTGCAACGTTCAGGAGGGACCGGGTTAGATAACGTCAGTGATGCAATATATGTTCCTTCTATTGGGCAGTATTTTAGTTCATGTTGTTCTTCATTAATAATCAAAGCACCTGAACCCAATCCTTCGGTTCGCTTTTCAATCGATGAGAAAACTGAAACCGATGGAACATATGATAGAGAATAATTTTCCACCAGTGACTTGTCATCAAGCATCAGAACATGGAATGGTAATGAATGCAGAAACTTGTGAGGGATAATAATCAGATCTCCCTTATCTGGGAGATACTTTCCTACCGGTTGAATGAGCCAGCAAGATAAGAGATCGAGAATATCACTATAATTAGGATTTTTATTCTTTAAGGCTTCCAGAAATTCGTTCGTTCGTGCACATAATTCCTCTTTTGAAACTGTTACCTGCACGATAACTGGATCTACAGTTTGAGGAGTCAGCACCAGGATAACTATTTCATCTTTCAGGACATAATACGAAAGCAGAGTAATATCTGGATTATTTTCTCTAAATGTTTTCAAAAGACCTTCATAATTTAAATTTCCTCTCCTGATAGATAGGTATTGTTGAACTTTAGGATCTGACCCGAACCTAAGGGACATTTCATCCCATATACTATTCAATTCCTGCCTCTTCTGGTGCATTTTTGCAATCTTATTTCCCTCGTGAATAAGCCCTCTCATATCTCTGAGTAGTTCATCCTCAATTTTAATCAGGACAGGATCAAGAGATTTCGGAGTTACAATCCTTCCAAGACTGATTCCTTCAGAAAGAACTCTTGATTTTGCCTGTTCCATTATCTTGAATATTCTCTTTATATCACCTGTCTGGACATAAGAATTGATTAATGCATCATGAAGGGCAGTTTCCTGACTTTGAAAGGAGATTCGGATATCACCATATGGAAGCGAAGATCGAATTGCCTCACTCATTGCATACGCTTTTTCAAGAAAAGGAATCGCACCGAAATAATCCATTTTTTTTAACTTTAATCCGCCTATCCCGAAATAAGTCGTAAATGCCTCTGTGTAGGTATCATTAAAGTCTCCTCTATTCAACAGATTAATGAGTTCTGCTTCTGCAGCTTCCATATTATCTTGTGATGCAAATATAAGGGATTTCATATTTGACATCCCAAAATCCATTTCAGTAGCACCAATTTCCCGATACAGGTTTTGTGCCTTATTGCAGAATAATAGCGCCTTATTCAGGTAAATATGAGTAATATCTGATTTTTCCATGGTTTTATAATAATCAGCTCCGTTTCGATATATTATTGAGAGGGAATTTTGAGCATCTGCTTCATACCTTTGTAATTTTCCATTATGGTAATAATCTATCGCTTTAGTCTGAAATTGTATCGCAGTTGCATAATTATTCTGGTTGGAACATAAATCAGCTCGTGCTGCAAAAATTTTAGCCATTAACTCGTGGTCTAAAGGAGTATTACTTAAATTTTCTGCCATACTAAGATTATTTTCACATTCTTGAAAACATCCTTTTTTCTTATAATACTCTGCCTGAATTAACAGTGCAGAGACATAATCATAGAGACTATCCGGGGCTCCTGTAAAAGTTCCGATTGCTTTTTCCAGGTACTGGAATGCAAGTTCATCGTGCTGTAATGTATAAAGTAAACTAACCGCTGCAGAATTGCAGTAGCGGATAACCAGCGGATATTCTTCTAATTGTTCAGCACGGGAAATTAGATTGTCCAAATTCTGCACTCCATTAAAAATATCTCCTTTTTCAATATTTGCGAGTGCGATTCCCCATTTTGCACTCATTTCATTAGGATAAAATTTGTTTTTTTCAAAATATTCTGCAGACTCTGAATAGAGGCGTATAGCCTCATCATAATCTCTACAAATTGCCCGGATTGACGCAATCGACTGTTTTATTAAATTACTACTCCTTATATCACCAGAAACGTCATAGTAATGTTGTGCTGCAGAAAAACTGTTTATCGATTTATGATATTTCCCTAAAGCTTTCTGAACTCCTCCAAGCAGAAAATACAGGTCACTTCGTAAGACTTCCTGATTGGTTTTTTGTATCAGTTCTTCTGCAATATCCTGAGCCTGTTTAAATTCACCCATTTTTGAAAAAAGAAGGGATGCTCTTTTGTATTCAGCAGATTCTACCCTATGAGTATCTTTCTGTTCTCGTGCAAGATGAGCAGCTCTTTTCAGATCACTACATGCATTTTCATACTGCCTAAGTTCTTCAAACGAAGATGCCCTGTCCATATGAAGCGCAATAGGGCCAATATTATTACTTTGAGAAATAAGGAAATCATAAATTTTTATTGCTTCCTCATGCCTGTTCAGGGCAGCTAACAACTGAGCTTGTTCATAACGATAATCCGGAGAAGAGCGTCCTGATTCCGGTACCATGTCAAGGATTTCAAGGCCGGTTTGATAACATTTTTCAGATTCTTCTATTTTGTATATTGTGAAATTTTCGTATCCTTTTCCTCTGGCAATTGCTGCTAACTGACAGGCTTGTTGTACTATTAAATTTGTCAGCGAGCAATCACTAGTATCAGATATTTTTGAGAAATATTCAGTATAATATGGTTCTGCTTCAGATAATCTGCCAGACCAGAGATATCTATTGGCTAGCTGAAAAAGTACTGTCAAATATCTGACAGGATCTTTCAGGTTATCTGATATACATTTCATGAGTTGACCAATCTGAAGATATAATTTCGGTTCGGCTATTGCTGGATATGCCTGAAGCTCATCAAAAATAGCATTATATTGTTTTTTTGGGATTAATTTGCAGATTTCCAATAAATCTTCGTCGTTTTGCAATCTGTGTATCAGTTCTTCCGTTTTAATTTTACTAAATAACATATATGGAAGAAAATAATCCGGCAACTATATATACTTATCTTATATTGTGGTAATATGAGGATATGACTATGCAAGGATCAGATGAACGCGATGTTATCGAGAATGATATTAATTTTAGTGACCTTCCTGATAATTATCCCGCATACCTGCTATTTGTTCCAACTGCGATGGGTACCGATAATGAGAAGAAAATATACGAGCGATTAACGGTATTTGGAAATAATATGGGAGAGAATCTTTGTGTCGCCCGTATTGATCAGAAAAAAGGTGAATATCGAGAATTTCTCAGAAAAATCGGTGAAAATGAGATGTTGAGTAAACCTGCAATCATTATAACTGATAAAAATGAAATATCTTCTGATACGCTTATTATACGTTTGGATGAAAAGGGGATAGTAACAAATGAAGAAAAACTCATAGAAATTCTGCCGGAGATTGTTGATCTCGTGATATCTGAACAGGATCTCGAAGCAATGAAGAGGGTGCTAAAGGAAAAGAAAAAGACTCTGTTATTATCTGCTCTTCAGCCTGCCCTGACACTGTTATCTAACATTAAGGTAAAAGTTTCACTCTGGGACGGGTTGACGATAGAGACAAAATGATCCGGAGAGAAAAGTAAGAAACCATTGGTTTTTATATCTAAGGACCGTTGCTATCTCAATTGCATCTGCATCAGGTATTGGTGAAATCTCTAAAATTACCTGAACTGAAGCTAAATTTCTTGCCATAATCCTCATAGATTATGCGTTCATCAGATGAAAGACCATTGGAATAGATTGAAGTGACCCTGATAGTTATATTTGCTCATCTGATGTTGACCATGTTTGCTCATTCATTTCTTACCCACCGAAAGAATTTCTCTAAAGAATAGGCCCATATTTTCGTTTTAACTCTGTCTTATATTTCTTAAAACTGAATTTCTGTGCAGAAATAGTAAATGTAAGGAATCCACAATTCTAATTAGCCGAAATAGAAGTCAGAAACCTTGCAGCATGTTTATTTGGCCTGGAACAGTCATCAGGTCCTTTAGAATTATTTGATTTGGGGGAGAAACTGAATCAATGGATGGCTACAGACCCAACGCTTGAGTCAATGAGAAGAGATTTCTCTCTCTATTTTGAGAACACATTAAAGAGGGATGAAGAGAGAACTATAACGAATCCATTCCAGGGAGGCAATATGTTAGCTGAAAGAGTGAACACATGGATTGCTGAATATAATGCTGAATATAATGCTGAAGGTAAAGCTGAAGGAATTGTAGAAGGAAAGCAGAGAGAAAGATCTATTCTATTAAAACAAATGAAAAAAGCAGGTCTATCTGTTACTGATATCGCTCATATAACCGGCCTTGCTGAAGAAGAAATCCGGCATTATATCTGATATCTTTGATAGAATAATATTACGAAGGATAATCCGATGCTATAATGGCTTTATGACGGAAAGATCTGTTATCCGAACGAAATCATTATCTTTGGTAATTATGTGGTCTAATGAATAATGGGTGCAGCATGCTGCATGCATTGCATCTGAAAAAAGTAATCCATAATTATGAGCATACCGTATTGCGATCCTGAGGGTAGGTGCGGTATCTAATATGTGAAATGGATATTCATCGATTATCTCTTCTGTAATCATAAAAGGAAGAGAGAAATCCTGAACTTTTTCAGGATTCTTTTTGATCCAGGGGATCGCCTGTTGTGGGGGGAGACCAATATCTGCAAATATTTGAGTTAATAGCATCTTATGGAAAAATTCATCCAAAACTGTAGAATTTACATACCCTGACAATTCCTGATCCAATATTTTATCCTGGATTAATTCACAAACCGATGTAAAACGGGTATTTTTATAAGCTTATATGGGGATATTGGTATCTATAAATACTGAAAAGTTCTGAAAATCGGTGAAATTCATCAATACAACTCTTCAAGATCAGGTACTGCTATCTCCAGTACATATGATTTGGGACGTAAATTTTTTTGGTGTATCCCTTCATCAATTTAACCACGATCTCAAATTCATCTGTAATAAGAGGTGAATCGAATTGTATTGTTTTAGAATCCGTTAATCTCCCGGTGATAGTAGCAGTCATACTTATTTCCTGCACTATTGTAGGCTTTGGAAGAATATCTAAGTTCCCCTGTTTTTACTTATTGGGTATCTGGCGGTTAGTACCTTATACGAATATAATAAAATCGTATGCATCATTCAATAACACGGCAGGAAAACCAGGATCAATAATTCTGGTTTCTTTTTAGAAATCTCATCAAACACCAATTGATCCTGAATCGTTACTTTTTTTCCTCCCACCGGTTCAGAGCCCCAGATTTCCTCTCCATCCCCTTTAAAAAACGTAGCATAGGTTTATCGTATTCAAATGATACTATTGATACTATGAAACTCATCTTCCCTTCCCTAACCTCTCTCGCAATTATCCTGCTCCTCTGCAGCATTCCCGCTCTGGCCGAAAGCCCGACCGTTATCATATCTGATTACGTTATCCAGCCTTCTGTCCTCCAGCCCGGTGATATCGGAACAATAACGGCAACAATCCAAAATACCGCAAGCTCAGCGAATGTCAAGGAAAATACCGGCCTCCGGTCTGATGGAGCATTTGAAAATACCAGAGTTACTGATATCGGCGTCAATATAGAGAGCATAAATCTGGAATCGAAGGAGGTAAAATTAATCTCCGGCAACTTCAAACGTATCGGGGCTATCGGGCCAGGCCAGTCTATCCCCATTACCTTTTTGATCCGAGCTCCTGAACAAGACGGAATCTACTTTCCTGAAATCTGGATCGATGTAACCGGGGGTCAGAGTGTCCGTCAGCCTATCCCGGTCAATGTAAATACTCAAATTGCTCTTTTAAAGAAACCGGCCCTGACTGCTATCAAGAACATACCTGACGGAGTAAACCCAGGTGATGATATCAGTGCAACAGTTATCCTGAGTAACGATGGACTCTCCCGGGCTGATCAGATAACAGTTACCGTCAACAGCACCAGCCCTTCCATCACCCAGAAGACTTCCAGCACGTATAATGTCGGGAGCCTCATCAAAGGAGAGAATGCTACATTGAACATGGTCTTCTCTACCGACAAGAAAGCTCCTGTCGGCCTCAACCGTGTCCTGCTGACCATCACGTATGGTAACCCGGATGGAACTACCACTACCCAGAGCGAGATCCTCGGGATCCTTGTAAAGGGTAAGGCAAAAATAGGCATCGCCTCTGTCTCGTTGGATCCGATCCGAATCAAAAAAGGCGATCAGGTCTCACTCATCATCCGGCTTGAGAATACCGGGACCGATAATGCAAACTCGGTCAAGGCAAGTATCGACATTCCTATGAGTGGGGGCAAAGATGCGTATGTAGGAAAGATAGAGCCAAACAACGATGCTCCTGCTGTTTTTGCCCTGCAGGCCGGAGATCCCGGCACTTATCCATATACTCTTATCATACAATATGAAGATGATTACGGCGTGCAAACCCAGAATGAGACGCTCCAAATAACCGTCCTTGATGGCGACTCGCCCGGGTTGATTCCGTTACTTGTCCTGCTCCTCATTCTTGGTGGCGGTGGATACTGGTTCTTTATATTCCGCAAAAAGGATAGCAGCGATGCTTGAGCAAGAGCAGGTTGCATTTTACCTTGCTTCCCGGCTTATCTCCCGGGGAAACAAAGGCACCCTTCTCCTGACGGTAATGATAATTGCAATGGTCTTTGTAAACCTGATATTTCTCCCTTCCATCATCGCCGGCGTTGTTATTCTCTTCAACCAGCAGTCGATAGACTACAGTTATGGGAACCTGGTTGTCGAACCACGCGAGAATGAGCTGATTATACCCAATGTTGTGGAGCTTCAACAGAAGATCAACCGGGTTCCCGGAGTTATTGCTTCCTCCCCCCGGTATACCAGCGGGGCAACCGTTGTGTACAAAGGAAAGTCTGCTACCACGCTTCTGATCGCGATAAATCCGGATGATGAGAAGCAGGTTTTAAAGATACACACCCAGATTATCAGCGGGGATTACCTGAGCGAAGCAGATACGAACCAGATGGTGATCGGGTATCAGCTTGCAGGAAGTAAAGAGCAGCAAGTAGACCGGATTCCGACCCTGGGCGGTGTAGAGGTGGGCAAGACGGTACAAGTCACCTTCAACAATGGGGTAGCCCGGCAGTATCGTATCAAGGGGATCATCGCTTCCAACTCGTTCAGTGTAGACTCGAATGCGTTTATCACAAAAAAAGAGATGGAATCTGTGCTTGGGACCAGTAACACGGCAAATCAGATACTGGTAAAGACGAAGACAACCGGTGATGAAGATGCCATGCGTCTGACTCTGATGCAATATGGAGTGCAGGAAAAGATATGGACGTGGGAGGACAAATCTGCGGATTTTTTAAAGACTATTGTCGGAAGTTTTGGCATTATTAACTTTATCGGGACTATTGTCAGTCTGATCATCGCAATCGTTGTTATCTTTATTGTTATCTTCATAAATACCGTGTACCGGAGAAAACAGATTGGAATACTTCAGGCGATTGGTATTGATCGATCTATCATCATGAAGTCGTATATCTTTCAGGCTCTTTTCATTTGCACGGTTGGAACACTGGTTGGTTGTGTTCTGCTTTATGCAATGCTGCAGTACCTGACGACATCACCGTTGGTCTTTCCTGGAGGACCGGTAGCCCCGGTGATAGAGCCGATGCTTGTGCTCCGGGCAATTGCGAGTCTGTTTGTTGTATCGTTGATTGCCGGGTATGTACCGGCGTGGATCACCACCCGGGAGGATATCCTCTCGGCAATACGGGGGTAATATGATCGTTGGTCACCATCTTGAGAAGATCTATGGCAAAGGCGTCGTTCAGGTCCGGGCTCTTGACGGGGTGGATATCAATATCCGTAAAGGAGAGTTTATCGGGATAACCGGCGCAAGCGGGAGTGGAAAATCAACGCTGCTTCACCTGCTCGGGCTCCTTGATCGGCCAACTGCCGGGAGTCTTGTTATCGACGGGGTGGATGTCGGGTCGCTTGGCGAGCGGGAACGAACTATTTTTCGCTTAAACCGGCTTGGGTATGTTTTTCAGGACTACGCTCTTGTTCCCGAATTGACCGCAAAGGAGAATATTTACCTGCCGTCAAAGGTGCGGGGTATGACCTCAAATGAGTGCACCAGAGTCTGTGTAGACATTCTTAGCCTTGTCGGGCTCAAAGATCGGATACATTTTCTTCCCGGTGAGATGTCTGGCGGGGAGCAGCAACGGGTTGCTATTGCACGGGCTCTGGTCAACAATCCCGCCCTTGTTCTTGCTGATGAGCCATGTGCCAACTTAGATACCCGGAACTCTACGATTATCCTTGAACTTATACAAAAACTCAATAAGAAACTGAACCAGACTGTGGTGATGGTGTCACACGAGGAATGGCACCAGAAATATTTTGACCGGGTTATTGTGATGCAGGATGGAAAAATTATGAAATCAGGGGAATAGGGTGAATTCAGTATCAATGTTGGTATTATACAGCATAGAAAGTAATAAATTGGTGGAGTCTGAAAACTACTAATGCAACTAAAAATAAATCCTCGTTTTTTGCTTCTCCTTTTGCTTCTGCTCGGAATGATAGCAATACCTTGCGTTATGGCGGCAGAAGAAAAGACCTATTCAATATTAAATCTGAACTCGTATCATCTCGGATGGGGTTGGTCAGACCGTATCACAAATACCATCAGGAGTGAAGTGGCGACCCAGCTGCCAGGTTCTGATGTGATGGTAGAGTATCTGAACACCCGGAAGATCCCTCTTAATGATACCCGTATAATCGAACTCAAAGAATATATGGCTGATAAGTATCGGGGTAAGAAATTTGATGCTATCATCTCTTCAGATGATGATGCATTTCAATTCCTTCTAAAAACCCGGGATGAGTTGTTCCCCGGTGTTCCGGTGATCTTTTCAGGGGTGAATAACTTTGAAGATCAGATGATCTCAGGAAAGCGAGGAATTACCGGAATTGTCGAGAAAGCATCGATGATAGAGAATATCGATCTTATCCTGAAAAACCATAAGGATGCTGACACCATATACATCATAAATGAGGAGGTAACATCTACCGGTAAGGCTTTTAGAAAACAGATAGACTCAGTTCTTCCGAATTACCAGGAGAAGGTTACGTTTGAGATTCTCAATGAACTCTCGATTGATGAGCTAAAAGAAAAGGTAGCTCAAATTTCGGCATCAGATGCTATTCTTCTCGTCAATTTTGCCAAGGATAAAAATGGCCAGGTTTTTAGTTATGAAGAGAATGCCGACCTGATCAGACAGTACCGCAAGGCTCCGGTTTACGGAGTGCTGGACTCTACCCTCGGGAATGGAGTTATTGGCGGAAAGATGAATAGTGGCGTTGCTCATGGTACGGCTGCCATTGATATGGCTATTCAGATACTGAACGGAAAAGATGCAACAGATATTCCGGTTATGAAAGAGAGTCCAAATGTCTATCTCTTTGATAATGTGGAGATGCGACATTTTGGTATCGAACCAGGCATGCTTCCGGCAGAAAGCTCTATCATCAACCGTCCCTTTAACTTTGTTGAGGCCTACGGGATCTATATCATCATCATAGTAGCAGTATTTATTGGTTTTGTCATCTTTATCATCTATCTTATCCGATCCATCAGAAAGGCCCGGAGAACAGAAGCAGAATTGGTTGACACTTCTGCCCGAATTACCGGCCTGATGAAAAGAACTGAACTGATAATGCAGAGGAGTCCGATAGCAATCGTTACCTATAATCCCTCCCTTCAGACCACCTCGGTAAATGATGTATGGCTTAATATAACCGGGTATAGCCGGGAGAAATTACTCACCATGAAGATTTCGGACTATGAGATTTTCAATTGCGAGGGAGAGCCGGCTTTACGTGCAATCAGGGACTGTGAGATCCAGAAGGGAACATCCAGCCTCAAAACAGCTGGAAGGATATTCCATTTTGAGTATTATTATATCCCGATAACAAATGAGAAAGGTGAGGTTGTTGAACTGGTTGGGATGTATGTGAATGTAACTGATCAGAGAAACCTGCTCAAACAACTGGAGAAGAGTATCACCGAACTTTCGGGTTGCCTGGCTGCTTTGGCTGATAGTGATCTGACAAAGCCCGTGGCTGTCTATGATGGTGACCCCCTTGTAGCCATCAAGCAGGATCTGAATCAGTCCCTTGATGCACTCCGCATGGCTCTAAAAACAATTATTGGCAGAATGGGAGCACTGAAAGATTCTTCTGGAGAGGTCGCAGAAAGGACCACGAACCTGGCCGACCTTGCCGGGAAGGTAGCGACAGTAAGTGAGGAGACAACCACTGGTATCGGGAATCAGATAACTCGTCTGGAGAAGATTACTGAGGAGATTACTCATCTCTCTGCTTCTATTGAAGAGATAGCCAGCACATCACGGGCGATCAGTGATCTGACTGCAGGTGTTGCAAAGGCAGGAGAGGCGGCAGTTGTTCAGGGTGAAGATGCCGGGGCAAAGATGAAATCCATCGAGATTATATCTCGTGCAGCCGTTGATGAGATCCGCTCGTTTAACTATGATGTTCAGGAGATATCCAATATTCTAAGGATAATCACAGATATCGCGGATCAGACGAACTTGCTTGCTCTCAATGCTGCAATAGAGGCAGCCAGGGCAGGAGATGCCGGGCGGGGATTTGCGGTGGTTGCCGATGAGGTAAAAACCCTTGCCGGCCGGTCTCAGGAGGCAACTGGTAGTATTGATGCCCTGATTGGAAAGATAACCGCCAACAGCACCTCCACGATGGATGCAATGAATCGGGCGTATCAGGAGGTTCTGGTTGGTATTGAGAGTGTAAACAGGACCCTGGATTCGCTGAACCGGATGGTCTCTGATGTGAATGGGGCGGTGACTGGTATTGCTGATATCACCCGGACAACAGAGGATCAGGCACATGTTACCAACCGGATAACTTCGGAGGTCCATTCAATCAATGAAGCGATGGTTCCTGTCCGTCTTGCAGTGGCTGATCTCTCAATGCTTGCAGAAGAATCAGATCATGCCACGGTCTCGATAGCCGGTGAGACACAGAAGATCAAGGGTATGGTTGAAGATATTGAGGATTTGATTGGCTCCTTTAAAACCGGATGATAAATGGACGTATTTTCAGGTCTTTATGTGATAAAATGGCTTCGCCCTTTTACACATAATGAATAACACTTCGGATGCACGTTCATTAATTAGGGAAGATCGTGGGTATCTGAACAGACCGCTATCCTTTACTCCTGTGCACTATCAGCACCATTTTTTCGAGAACCGCTTACCAGAAAAACGAAAGAAATTCTTCAGTAATATGTGCCAGTTACGGTTGATTATGCTCGTATTGAGATTTCGAGTGTAGCTTCTAAAAGGGTTCGTCATGGAAACGAGGATCCTGATATTATTCGGAGCGCCTTGAAAATGGCTGATGAGTTTTTCATAGATGCCTGTATTCTGCTCCCAGCATCAGATCCTGGAGAAGAAGGATATACTCTGGCTTTGGATCTGGGCATTACGGTGTAAGATGCAATATACCTTATCGCAGCGATAAATAGGAGTATACTCTAATTACTGCAGGACAGGCTATGTAAAAATCTGTCCTGTCATCATCCTATAATCTTACTCACTTTAGTGTGGGGTCGTGTTCTATTTGAATCATCCCCCACTGATCCCGCCACCTAGTATTTGGAATGCTGATCTTTCTGAAACAATAGGTACTTTTTCAGTCATTTATCTCTTTAGGGGAACTGTTTCCGGAGCCTATTCTTTCATATGTTCATACCCATAAGTGAGTTTTTGTTGTTATGAGTATCTGGTCAGGCTTTATATATCATTAAGATTATTTGTATCTATATAACTGATGATTGGATAGCGGGTTTAGAGGAGAAAAATTGGTTTTTGATATGACGGGACTTGTAATCATCGGATCATTGGTCCTTTCCGGGATAATTACACTCTTTCTGGCGGGATATGGATACCGGTACCGGTCATATCCCCTTGCAATCCCCTATATTATCATCATGATCCTCTCTTCATTCTGGGCCCTGAACTATGCAGCCGAACTCTCGGTCCTAGACCTTCCCCTAAAGATAATACTACATAATATTCGCAATGTTTTCATTCCTTTTATGTCTGTTGTGGAATTGTGGTTAGTTCTGCTGTTAATCGGAAAGCAGAAGTGGTTAAAACCAGTATATATTGCTCTTCTTCTTTTTATTCCCGTGGTAACAGCAATTCTTTCTATCACCAGCGGGTATCATTCTTTATTCAGGTATGACTTCGCAATTGATCTCTCTGGTTCCCTGCCGATCCTGCTTTTCCAGAATGCTCCATGGTATAAATTTTATCTTGTTTTTACGTACGGTATTTTGTTCCTTTCCAGTATTCTGCTGCTTATTGGACTTAATGAGACCAATAAATTTTATCGAACCCAGAAATGGCTCGCATTACTCGCATTGCTTTTTCCAGTCATTGGATCAATTATCTTCGAGGTTGGTTTCTCATCAATCAAAGGCTTCAACCCGGCTCCCTCCCTTCTTGGCATCACTGGCATCATCTACACAGTTGCCATATTCAGATATGGATTTCTGGATCTCATTCCGATTGGGAGAAGTAGTATTATTGACAGCCTACAAACTCCGATGTTCATCCTCGATTCGCAATCCCGGCTGGTGGATCTCAATCCTGCAGCAGAACGACTATTTCATATCTCCCAGCCATTTTCCATCGGAAAGCGGATAGATGAAATTGCCCCCGGCTGGACAGATCTTCTCGCCTTCTTACAAAATCCCAGCCTCCAGACACACGAGTTATGTCTAAAAAATTCAGACGGAGAATGGTTTTTTGAGGTGATTCATTCGTATCTGCAGTCAAAGCCCGGAGTGGTAAGTGGTGAGATAATCATCCTCAATGACAAAACCTATCAAAAGAAACTGGAAGATGAACTGAAGAAAAGTGAGGAGAAATATCGCTTACTTTTTGATAATGCCCCGATAGGGATTGGAATGGTTTCGTCATCCGGGAGAATCGTTGAGGTAAACCGAACCATAGAGGCAATTACCGGGTATGACCATGATGAGTTGATCGCCAAAAGTCTCCCTGACATCTATGCAACGCCTGAAACTTATGAGGACATTCGTGCCCGGGTTCAGAAAGTTGGTCCGGTTCACGGATATGAAATCCAACTGCAGCATCGTGACGGGGGTACTTTTCCCTGTCTGATAGATGATCTTCTTGTCCAGATAGATAATCAGGTAGTTCATTATATAACCCTGCGTGATATTACTGAACAAAGGAAGGCAGAACAGGCTCTTCTTGAGAGTGAGTTATTCAACCGGAGTCTTGTAGAAAATTTACCTGACTATGTAATTGTCTATGACCGGGATGGAAGAATCCTGTATGCAAATCCAGCAACAGAATCAGCACTGGGGTATCTTCCCGGGGAGATGGTGAATATGCTGGTGATAGGATTTCTCCCTGAAGAACACCGGAAAAAAGCCTTTGCAACAATGGAAAAGCGGTTCAGCGGAATAATCCATTCAGTGTATGAAACTGAAGTATACACTAAAAATAATGTAAAACGCACAGTGCTGGTAAAAGGAAGTCGGATTCAGTATAAAAACAGCCCGAACATTCTTCTTTTATTGGTGGATATTACCGAGCGGAAAGAGATTGAGACTGCCCTGAAGGAGAACGAGGAAAAATTTATATCCATCTTTGAAGCTACTCCGGATCCCATCCTGATAATTAATCCTGCCTATGAGGTAATTGAGACCAATCGCGGATTTGAGACTGTATTTGAGTACGGGCGGGAGGATGTCACCGGTAAAAAGATAGATTCCCTGGATATCCGTCTGACTGCACAATCCCTTGCGGGTCTGATGGAGAGAGAGAAATCTCCTGGACATAGTGTTCATCAGGAGATGAACCTGAAATCACGAACTGGTATGGAATTTATTGCCGAGGTAGCCATTACGCTGATTTTTATCCGTTCCCAGCCCTGCATGCTCATAGAAATTCATGATATAGATGAAATATCGCGGGCACATAAGGCCATTGCTGAGATTAATAATAAACTCAGAATCCTATCAAGCATCACCAGGCATGATATTTTGAATCGGATTATGGTAACTTCATATTATAGTGAGACGATCGCCAATGAGTTACCGGAGGGGAGATTGAAGAAGCAGTTTGAGGTGATAAATCAGGCATCATCAGAGATAAAGGCTCTCATCGAGTTTACCGCCCATTACCAGGATATCGGTTCAGCTGCTCCGGTATGGCAGACACTTGATCCAATCTTAAGACTCCGGAAGATTCAGGGGCTGCTTAAGGACGTGACTATGACCTGGAACCATGATGAGTATGAGATATATGCCGATCGTATGCTGGTAAAAGTGATCTATAATCTCGTTGAGAACTCAGTCAGGCATGGAAAGAATCTCTCTGTAATCATAATCAGTTCACACTACCAGCAGGGAGAACTGGTAATCTTGTATGAGGATAACGGTGGAGGAGTTGCTGCGGAGGAGAAAGAAAAGGTCTTTGAGAAAGGATTTGGTAAAAACACCGGATTGGGTCTATTCCTGATTCGGGAGATTCTCTCAATAACCGGGATTACAATTGTTGAGACAGGGGAGCCTGGTGTTGGGGTCAGGTTTGAGATTCGGGTTCCTGCTGGGAAATTCAGAAAAATAAACGGATAATAATCCTCAGGGTTAATGAATTTGCGTTAAACGCCGTAAGGTATAATATGCTGATTCACCAGGAATATGACCGCCTGGCTGTTGACGTTGGATGGAAAATTTTTTATTGAGTTTTTTACTGGTTTTCATAACTCATGAGGATTTATCTCCTGGTCTGGTGGTCACGCCTGGTTATTATAAAGGTGCAGTGATCAAAGCCTGATGAATAACATCAATCTCGACAACCTTAGGTTTTTGCAAAAACTCCTCCGCAAAAATTGAGCTGAGGACACTAATATCAAATGCACTGGATCCATGCCCGGTCACCGGCAGATCCTGACATTCAAAACATCCTTCAACCTACAGGGGGAGCGGATCATGGGAGATGAGCAAGATAGTTCCAAGTTTGTATGACAGCCAAAATTGGTTCATTTTTGCAAATTTTCCGGCAATTGTGGTGTCTGCTACCAGGGGAGCAAGTAATGCACCTATTCTCTCCCCCTGTTCGCAGCAGGATCGGGTCGATGTTCATACTGTTATTGCTGGTGGTTGTGATGTGAAGATATTCCATCTGCAAGAAAATGAGCGATCCGAGATTGTGAAATATATCCTTGAATCCATAAAACAGGTTCAGATATTGCTGGATGGAATCGAGACCGTGAACGGGAATTACGAATCACAGCCGACAGTCGATTTCTTCAATTATATCTTCCCACTGAATGCGACTCCCAAGGCAGTAATTGATGTTGTTGGTAAATGTAACCTCGGAGGAACCATCAAAGGTTCAGTCACAGTATAAGAAATGAATTATAGGTTCATCATCTCTCCTCTCTTTTAACGGATAATCTGGTGATCTGACAGCCAGGAAAAACACCTGTACTGATTTCTGTTATTCATCCCAATTTTATTATTTCAATGGTGATTATCAGCCATCCCAACTCCTCCCGAGATGATGGGAGATATGTATTCGTTCTATTCAGAAAACAGCGACGATCCTGAATTACATAAGATTTAGTGGAGATATAGACTAATGCTCCATGATGAGACAATTTTTAAAGAAATATATGAATCAGGATCTAAAAAAAGAAATTTTATTCTGCCTTTGCAGTAAAGTTACAATCGGCACAGTCTTTACAGTATCCCTCTTTATAGGGTTCTGTTGGGTCCGGGTTCTCTTTTAAGGCCTTGTTGAGCATTAAGACTCCTGGGACTGTGTTCTTGATACTTGCGCCGGAAATTATGTAATCATTGCAGAGGGTTTTATCCTCACATTTTTCATCTCCATGCACTGCAATAAACCATTCGGACTGATTAAGAGCAATACCACAGTCACAGACTGCATAAGGTGCAGCCGGGCGATCCTGGGTAATGTCAGCATTTATATCCTGTGGGAGGACAGAACAGGGAGCATTCCAGCAGTCTGCATACATTCCATCACCGGTTGCATTCGTGCAGCCTTTCAGATACACGTCTCCGGTATAGTCAGCGGGAATGTTATCAGGATCAATTTCGTTTCCTTCAACTGGTGCAGCATGGACAAATGAATAGGTGGAGAATACCTGCCCGACTGCATATCCTGCCTTTATCATCCATTCTCCATCTTCATTCATGGAGATGCCAACCGGTTCCCATTCAGAACATGGTCCGCCCACGGAGCTTCCATTTTCAACGCTACATGAACATCGCATCTTTGTTGGATTATTCACCTCAGGAACACAGAACGCGGTATTACAGATGGCATACGGCTGGTTGCATACGGATGCAAATTGTTCCCCCGAAGCATTTGCCTTCAACTTTTCCTGAATATCGGAAGAATCAGCAATTGCACATGAACCCATGCAGGATAACAGGAGGATTCCGATAGATAGCCAGATTATTTTTTTCCCATGATTATCTCCTCTCTAAAAGAGGTAATATTACTATTGAGTGATTTCTCTATTTATATCTAAAGATGAACCTGGGATGATAATGTGCAGATTCTTGAGGACCACTTTTCTCACGGTTAGATCTTCCATAGGAATGAATACAGGCTCTTGTCAATTATTTGGCGCTTGAGCGACCCGGCGTATACGACATATGAGGGTATGAGATACTACATCGGGTAAAAAGCAGTATACAGAGAAGGATACTCCCTGATGAGGACAGTGAACTGATGAAAGAGGGGCAATCATCTTTGCGAATTGAGATTATATGCAGATAAATTCTTGGTTTTTCATGCCTTATGTGCATTGGTTCTCTCTGAGGACTGGTATAGCGAAGATGATCTGTCAGGAATAATATTCTCTTTTTCCCGGCAATGTGTTCCGTTTATATTATTTAACCCGGAAAAAAGGGAAGATATCGTCCGCTTGAACCCGCGTTTTTTCCGATACCAATACACCCAGTCGGACAAAGTGATTTCCTCTCTGATTATTCCTAGAAATATTGTGAAAAACCCATCTTTTTGGCTCATCTCTGCAGTACAATTTCTTTCCCGATATTAACTGACAATATACTCGACATCATAAGTGCTGTATACCCAGTACCCCTGTGCCGGCATAAGGATCCTGGAGTCAGTCTGGTTCCCGGTTCCTCCATGTATTATCGGTTCTTCATAGATCTGATGAACCGGGTTATACCCGATTGCATACGTCCAGGTGTCATTCACCGGACTAAGCCTGACTTTTGCTGATAAAAGTTCTGTCCCAACAACTCCAAATCCATTCCAACCGGCACAAAGCAAGCGTGAAAAAATTCCTGACTGGTTTAAATCAGCAGTATAGGGGAGGGTCTGCGGGACCGTGGTATAAATCCAGTACGATGAAAGTGGTGATATTGATTCATTCATCCCGACTGTTATCCATGTGTTATTCTGGTATCTGATAATCGAATGACCGGAGGTGTTTGTCAGTGAACCAAAAACAGATGCTGCCGTATCATTTCCGGCAGCAAGGCGTTTTGGGACAGAAATATGATTCCAACCGGGAAATACCGAGATTATATCCGGAAAAGGCGATGGTGCCAGTGCCAGCAGTGCTGCAGTAGCATTAATTCTCCCTCCAGTGATCGTTATCCCTTTTAAATCAGGAACCGGATCTGTCGTGTTCAGAATAGTATTTCGTATCTCCTGCAGGGATGCACCTGGTGCAGCGTCTTTGAGCAGGGCAGCCACTCCTGCAACTGCCGGGGTCGCCATGGAGGTTCCGTCCATATAATCCCACTGAGTCTTTTCAAGTGTCCCGTATCCGTCAGAAAGCATAACATCATCGATATTGCAATCTCCCCACCCGGTTGCAACGAACCGGAGCCGGATCTCATCGTTATACATGGTTATTGGTAATTGAGCCTGTCTGAGCACAAATGACTCAGTATCATCATTTGATTGTACATCAATTCGGATCCAGCGGTTATCAAGCCATGGATTGGCGACTTCTGGATATACCGTGAGTCCGTTTTCTCTGACCTGGTATGAAAGAACCGGCTGGCGGAGTCCTGAAAGATTCATAAAGCTCGAATTTTGTATCAGAATAATTTCTTCAGAAAGACTTCCGGGATCCGGGTTATTACAGTATCCCCTGACACTTGCCGGTGAAGAGGTAAAGTTCAGTGTATCTAAAGTCCAGTTTGTGTTCCAGGTCCAGTTCTGCAGATTATCAAAGGTTTCACTCCATACCGGATTTGGTCTGTATTCACTGCGAACCGTTGAATAAATATCAGTTCCGGGTGCACCAAGGTGTACAGTCCGGTTCCCGAAATTGGAAAAAGAGGCCAGAGTATCGTTTGGTGTCGTTGCTGCAACGGTTATGATATTAGAGAGATTATAGGAAGCCGGGTAATCAGGATATATGTCTAAATCTGAATAATTATTTCCTGCAGCGATGATAAAGAGAGCCTTGGTATTCCGGATTGTTTCTTCTTCAGATTTACTGGGATATGTCAGATGGTATGAACAGGACATAATCGTTGCCCCATGTGCACTTGCCCATAATATCGCCGTGATCTCGTCAGATACTCTGCCATAGGCATTATACCATCTCACCGGCATGATACTTACATTCCAATTCACTCCGGATCCTCCAATCTCATTGTCTGGAACCATACCGATAATTCCGGCACAGTGGGTACCATGTCCATACTGATCCATGGGATCCATCATTCCGGATATAGTATCATACCCATGAGTACCAGCCTGTGGGTCGGTCCAGATATTTGCTGCAAGGTCAGGATGGGTATAATCCACACCGCTGTCAAGAACGGCAACAATCGTTGTGTTCCCGGTAATAGTATCCCATACACGAGTTACTCTGATATCCGAACCCGGACTCCCGGGTGAGATGTTTTCTTTAAATACCTGCCCGGTGTTCTGAAGGCCCCATTGCCTCTTAAATTCAGGATCTGAGGGGATTTTAACGGGGTATCGGTAGTAATCGGGTTCAGCATAAGCAACTGATGGGATATCCTGATAATAGGTTATGGCGTCTTTTACCGTCATGGTCTTTGAAAGACCTACCAGTTGCAGGCCTGGCATTCCTTCTGCAGTATAATCCTTCGTGACTGATGCATTAATTGCTTCATGAGCAGATGAAAGAGATGACAATCCGGATGGTGAGATATCTGTTGTTTTCACCAGAATATATCCGGGAGCATATTCCGGAAGATTTGCAGAGATAGGTTGATCAGCTCCTCCTGGAAAACAACAGAAACAGAAAATTATAGTTCCCATGAGAAAAAAATATTGGGTTGTATTAACCATCCAGACACCTTGTTTTAAGTGTTTGATCTATGTATGTTTAAATGAAGGGTATCGCATTTGAGAAACCCTCGGTTTTTATGGTTGAATATTTTGGTTTTTAGTTCTGAAATGTCATTTTTTTTCAAATTGTTTTAAAAGAAAAACGTCAATAACTGTCAATGCTGGTTGTTCAGTAAGTGCTGTTATCGTATGAGCAGCATCACACTGCAGGTACACCGCAGCTGAAAAACCGTTAAATTCATTATCACTCTTCAGTCCCGGGGTCCTTGTATCAACGATATGGATGCCGGCTCCTGAAATGCTCATTTCAAGGCTGGCATCTGAATATGATCGCCATTTCAGGATTGCCTCCGAAATATCCCTGATAAAATGCCGAACGTTCCCAGGTTTTTCGCGGTCAGGATATCTGTGGTAATTCTCATTCTTACTAGTGAATCACCATATCCCACGCCACTATGAGCCACTGATTTGCATAATAACTCCTATTTACCTCTCATTTGAAGTAAAATATCTCTCCTTCGTCCATCATTCTGAATACTATTGTTCCGGAACGAAGAAGGGTATGAGGATCCTTTAATTTGATCATGATCTGGTCAGCCTTGTTCAGACAGATATTCAATGGCCGTACATCACCGGATACCAGATCACAGACCGGGATACTTGCTCTTGGCATAGTTTCGGCATTAATATACAGTTCAATCCTGATATCTGAAGAAATTGTGGGAACTGATGTCTTCAGAATCCGTATTTGAGTGATTCTATTCCATCCAGCTAATGTGTCCAAAAATAATATATTATTCTGAATTTCTTCCAAAGAGACGGCAAAATCCCGCGAGTGTTTCTCCATAGGAGAACATAGATCGTGTGCTCTAAAAATTTCCTGATGCAGGTGAGATTTTTTATTGAATAAGGGGGAGGCAGATCTGCATTCAAACGCCATTGGAGCATCACCCTCTTCAGTACCACCGTAGTCCACATCAAAACACTTCTCGTCATCATCTATCTCACCCCAGCCATATGGATAGGCAGATGGAACTATCACCGTGGCTTTCACCGGTGTTCCCTGGCAATCACTTGTACATACAAATGCTGTTCGTGACGATGGTAATTCATATCTGAATGATTCCTGAGCAAGTACATCATCGATGAATACCTGGCTCGATTTGATTTTATCAGGATATAGAGATGATTTTCTGTTTTTCTCACTATACCCAAGAGATAAGAGGATCTCCCTGACTTCATCATCGTCATAAAACCCACCCCGGATCTGTTCGAGCATACGGATTCGTGCAGCCCCAAATAACTCCCGGATCCCAGATTTCTCTCTCTTATCTCCCAGAGCATGTGCTAGTTTATTTCCATCCTGGTCGATAAGTTGCAGGTTCACTGGATCATCAGAATAAGCAATGCGGAATACATGGGTAACCGGAGAACCAGAGAGATCCGGTATTGGAACTGTTTTGAAAGCCTGCTCATATTCTGTCCGTTCAATTTTATCCCGGTTGAGAGATAGTGACAGACTGCTCATAACCGGATGGACCCAGGATGCAAGGGTTGAATCAAGTGCAGAAGTAATATCCTGTTCAGAGGGGTCTGACGTGAGAAACCGGGCGGTTCCATCTCCTACTCTGACAAGTTCCCGAACTAACGGAGTATTTGGTTCTGCATCTATACAGATAACTGATATCCTGCGAGGATATTCCTCCCGCATCTCTTCCCTGGCCATTCGTATGAGACGCCCTTCATCGGTTACTTCTGCATCTGTAATGATGATAACATGGCGGGCATACTGACCGGTGCTTTTTGGGTATGCAAGTGCCTCCTCTAACGCCTGCCCGAGTTCGGTTCCTCCTGAATCTTTGCTCTTCTCAAGGAACTGTATCGCAGAAGTGATTTTTCTCTCGGTTCCCGGATTCAACTTCTTTGACATCCATTGAGCATCATCATGGAAAACGCCAAGTGCGAAGAATTCATCTGGCTGAAGAGTTTTCAGAAGTTTTTTTACCGTCCAGTCAGCGGCTTTCCATTTTGAGCCGTTCATCGAACCTGAATGATCTACCAGGATAATAAGTTCTCTTCGCATGGGAACTAAGTCAGATTGTACTGGCGGAGAAATTGTTGCAAGGATATATGTGGCATCTTCATCAGGGTAGTGTTCTACCTGACAGGTAAGAAGAGGAGATGTATCCTCCCTTCGTTGGTGGCAGACCAGGACAAACTCCCGATCCGGCCTGACATCCTGATCGCTGAGGGTAACCCTGGTATTTTGTCCCTCCTCCCTGATTACTAATGTATGGCTCGGGCTGGAAATTCCCGGATGATCGATAATCGTTATGTTCATGTGAAAAGTATGGCCCGGATCTATCAACATTAGGATTGGATCTGCATTTTTTTGTCCAAGGAACCGTTCATCCTCTCTGATGTACCGGGGCGCTATAGTGAGAGGTATTCTGAATGAAAGGTCAGTATTTTCTATCATCGCGTATTGCAGAAACCGGATGGTAACAACCACCGGTACATCAGGCTCTATTCCGGTCAGATGTAGTGTAAAGATATCCGGTGTCTCATAGGTTAAGAGGATTGCTTTCCTTCCCTGCTCAAATGCAGCGTGATATTCATCTGTGGCATCTTCCCGCTCTTTCAGGGTGGTTTTCAGTTTTTCTTCTCCAAATGAAACTTCTGCTCCGGTGATAAGGGCATCCCCCGGAAGCGGGAATCGGTATATTGCTTCAATGGGGTGGTTAAAGGACGGGGATGTGTATGAGAAGACCTGAGTCAGTTGAAACGTGGCTAACGGTCCGGTTATCGTCCCGGTGAGATCTGTCCGGGAAAGTGGAACAAATAAACGTCTGCCTTCAGATGAGGGGTCTGCAATCTCAAGGACTCCAATGCCATCAGGCATACTATTTTCATACATTACTGAGTTGAATATCATCATGCATCCTATGGGGTTATTTTCTTCTGATTGTCTGATCTATCTGTTTTTTGAACATTAAACGGCGATTTAGGCCAATAATTTAATCTGGGCTTAGTGGTAATCAATCCATGAGCGACATTTCTGATTGGCTATGGCATCCAATTTTGTTCCTCTGGGTAATAGATATCAGCATGTGAAAATAAATATGTTCCTATGCATCGGCATGCATCATCATGTATCTCATGGTGTGAATCGCTGATACTTTTTTAAATGTCAACCCTCTAAATAGTTTTGGCTACTATTGTTAATTAAAATAAGAATTATAGCTTTTTAAGTGCTGCGTTAAATAAATTCTAATTCTTGGTATACTCATGCAAAGGCATATGTTTTAGTATAAAGAAAAATAGATAAGATATTGCACACGTGAGAATGTAATCTCAATGACTTCTGAAGAAAATCCGGAAAAAAACTGGTCTTTTCGAGAAAGTGTCCCTAATTATATCGAAACACTCGCGAAGGATCGTATAGTCCGGAAGATGTTTGATCTGGATAAAGAGAAGTTTTATACTACTGATGAGGTTGCAGAAAAGCTCAATATTGAGAAAGAAGTGATTCGCGATCTTATCCGGAAGGGTGAACTCTACGCTATTAAGATTGGAAAATCGTACCGAATCACTGATTCAGATCTCCAGGAATTTTTAACTGACCGATATACCCGTAAAAAAAGGAATGATAAATCAGAAGAGTCCTAAGGTATAATCATCTTCTCAATAGTGGCACCAAGCTCATTTCCGATAGAGATGAGAGTCTTGCGATTGCTGCCGGATGAAGATCTTTCCGACCTTATCAAGGAATTCTTTTGGAATTTTAATTGAAGTAACAACTGTAGTGATATGGAACCCAGGTTTTGTCTCCTTCCAAAAGGTTGTATGGAGGAGGGATTAGAGTTTAGTCCCTATACTATATCATGCATATACGATTGCCCTCTAGAGGACCCGGTATGGATTATTCATTATTATTCCTCCGCCATTTCTCATCTGGTACCAGGATCTCAAATCTCGCTCCTTTCCGAGGATCTCCTATCTCCCGTATCGAAAGGCCGGTGATAGCAAGGATCTCCCGTGCCAGAAATAATCCCATACCGGTATGCTTCCCAAACCCATGGGCGAAAATCAGTTCCTTCTCCTCTGATGGTATCCCAACTCCATCATCTTCACAAAAGATAATGAGATGGGAGTCACTTGTAGAGCAGGAAAAAATAATCCGGGTATGATTACCCGCATGACGAACAGCATTCTCGATCAGGGTGGTAAATACCTTCCGAATAATGGGATCGGCAAATATTTCAATATCCGGGGGGATAGTTACCTCGATGGGTATCCCGGTATGAACCGTTTCTGAAGCAGCATGTATGATGAGAGATTTCACCTGCTGCCATCTGCTTGAAACGCTTCCAAAGTCTTCATATTCCCGGGTAAACTTGATAATTTCCTCAACCTGCCCGGTGATTTCTCTCGCTTTAATGATATACTCATCTTTTTTTCTCAGATCAGACTCCTCTAATGTAATATCATGAAGCAGGTGAATAGCTACCAGTTTATTCATTACATCATGACGGGTAAGACTGGTAAGAAGACGGAGTTTCTGGTTTGATGCGTAAAGGGCTTCTTCTGTTTGTTTACGTTCTGTAATGTCACGGATTGTACCTACAATTGTAGATACTGCAGGAATATGGAGGAAATTCTGACCGGTCGCTTCCAGATATACCCAGTTTCTGGTTTTATGTTTATATCGATATTGAGCGGTGAAGATAGCCTCAGGCTGATGAATGCAGGATTCCCATACCTGCAGTAATGCTGCTCTATCATCTGGATGGATAAGATCGACGATATTTATACCGGTTAATTCTTCAGAGGTAAATCCGGTAATTCGCTCAACTGCTGGACTTAAATAACTCTGAATTCCGTTTGCATTAATACAGATAATTATATCAGAAGCATTTTTCACCAGAAGTTGAAACCGCTCCTTTTTTTTCTGCAATGTCTTCTCAGCCTCTATTCGGTCAGTGAGGTCGATATCGATGCAGTACATTTCGTCATCTCCACCAGGCACCGGTACCATAACATGGGATGAATAGACCTGGATATGCGATCCATCCTTGCGCATCAGTTCCAGTTCAGAAGCAGGAATCACTTCTCCGGTATCAATCATATGCTGAATTGCACATTGTACATCGGTTCGCATATCTGGTGGGATGATAAGGTCAAGCAGGTTTTTATTGAGAGCATCTTCTGCTGAATAACCATAGAATGTTTCCGAGGCACGGTTCCAGTACCGCACCGTTCCATCCATCCCATATCCCTGCACAGCCACCGTAGATACATTCTGCAGAATGCTTCGAAAGCGTTTTTCACTCTCCCTGAGGGCTTCTTCCATTTGTTCCTTTTCTGTAATATCAAGCATGCTGATGATGAGGTTCTTGTTCCCATGTCTGTCAGTAAAATCTGTCATGTTCTTAGAGCACAGGCGTTTCTGCCCATCAGCACGGATTATTGAGAACATATACTGATGTTCGTATTCTTCTCCCGCAATAAATTTTTTAAAATTATTAACAACAAATTCTATTGACTCAGGAGCGATGAATTGTGCAAATGTCTCTGCAGCATAGATAACATCACGGGAATATCCTCCCATCCTTACCATCTCTTCATTTGCCCAGATTACCCGGGATTGCTTGTCAATAATGCATATTGCCAGGTGTGAATACTCAGATATTGCACGGTATTTCTCCTCACTTTCACGCAATGTATCCTCAGCCTGTTTACGTTTAGAGATATCACGAAGAGAGCCTCTCAGCCCTCCGGATTTCCCATCAACATTCTGGATGACACTGCCACTTAAGGAGATGGGAATTGGAGATCCATCTTTTTTCGTCAGGCATAATTCATAATCTTTAACAAACCCATTGGTTTTTAGTTCTGACAAGAGGATGTCTCTCTCTTCCGGATGAACGTAGAGATCTGCTACCGGTATTCCAATCAGGTCATCCGGGGTCCATCCTGACAAGGGGTAGACTGAGGGAGAAAGAACGGTAATGATACCATTTTCATCAGTCTGAATGTACAGATCATCAAGTGATTCAAAGATCTCCCTGTACCTTCTCTCATTCTCCCGGAGTGCCTCTTCTGCTCGTTTCCTGGCGGTAATATCCCTCGTAACTCCGATAACCCCGACAGGCTCTCCCTCGTCAGTCAGTATCAGGCTGATAGTACATTCAGTAGCAATGACTGACCCGTCTTTTTTACGATATTCCAGTTCCAGAACTGCAGGGTGACATTGATCTATGGTTTCTGAAGAAACATGGTTTAGAAACTCCTGTCTTGACCGGCCCATTCTGTCCAATGATTCCGATGTGAGACTGTCTTGTGGATGAAGCGCCAAAAATTCTTCAGGAGAATATCCGGTAAGTGCGGTAATCGAAGGGCTTACATATGTTATCTGCATCTCTTTTCCTGCAGTCCAGATAACATCCCCGATATTCTCAGCGAGCAGGCGATACTTTTGTTCACTTTCCCGGATTGTTTGTTCTGCCTGTCTGAGTTTGGTTATGTCAGTAGATATTTCGAGGCGGACCAGTCTCCCGTCACTCCACCGGATTGCCCGGTCACGACAATCATACCATCGGCCATTTTGGGTATCATTAAACTCCCACTGGTAT
>Ga0351901_1047_pt1 | contig 40599 bp, 36 predicted proteins | sample BONcelHT113001D4_FD_206875 | JGI IMG/M metagenome (GOLD analysis project Ga0351901, IMG submission 206875) | Enriched cells from coal bed in the Powder River Basin, Montana, United States - BONCAT cells T11 rep1 HSBNCT.T11.300.1.D4 ...
TGCCAGCGGTATTAAAATAGCCCTTTTGACCACCGTATTCGGTCTTATTGTTGCAATTATCCTGCAGATCTTCTACAACTATATTATATCAAAGATTGACTCGTTGGTAAACAATATGGAAGACAGCTCGATCAGCTTCATTGATATGTTGAATAAATACTCCAAAAAATAAGCACCATGAATGACAATCTATCAAAATATGTAGGTTGGGTGCTGATTGCGCTGATGGGTTTGTCAGCGATTTTCGGAGTGCTGTTCTATACCGGTGCGATCACAGAATCGTTTTTACTCCGGTGGAGCTACATTCTGCTGGTCGCAGGCATCATTATCGCCATTGCTTCACCCATCTATAGCTATGTTCAAAACCCACAAAATGCCGTAAAATTGCTGATCAGTGTCGGGATTGTTGCCGTTGTGGCCATTATTTCCTACTCACTGGCAGGCAATAGTTTCAGCGAAATCAAACTGGAACAGATGAAAATCACTGAGCACACGTCGAAACTGGTTGGTATGGGACTCCTGTTCACATACATCACAGCTGGATTTGCCATACTCGCAGTGATTTATTCGAGTGTTTCTAAACTGTTAAAATAAACAAGTATGGCTAGAAGAGCATCACCAGAAATCAATGCAGGCTCGATGGCTGATATTGCATTCCTGTTGCTGATTTTCTTCCTGGTAACAACTACGATGGACGTGGACACCGGCATCATCCGCCGCCTCCCCCCTCCGGTTGAGGAAGAAATAGATCAGAAAATCAAGGAACGTAATATCATGAACGTACTTGTCAATAAAAACGACAGGTTACTCGTCAATGGCCTCCCCGGAAGCGTTGAAACACTGAAGGATGTGGCAAAGAACTTTATGTTGCCACACTATCCCGACAACCCCAGTTACCCTGAAGTTGAGCTGAAAAACATTGCAATGCTTGGCGATGTGTACACCTCAAAAGGTGTTATCTCGCTTAAAAACGACAGGGGAACATCCTATGATATGTATATCAGGGTGCAAAACGAACTGGCACGTGCATTCAACGAACTTCGCGATGAGCTTTCCAAAGATCGTTTCGGGGTTAGGTTCTCGCAGCTTACCGATGAAGATAAGGTTAAAGCCATCAACGAGGCCATACCTGTGCGTATATCAGAAGCTGAACCCGAAAGTATAGGAGGTAAATAATATGTCGAAGTTCAAAACCAAAAAAGGCAAAGGCTCACCGGCCATCAATACCTCGTCGTTGCCCGACATCATTTTCATGCTTCTGTTCTTCTTCATGGTAACCACCGTGATGCGCGAAGTTACTCTTAAGGTGAAAATGAAACTGCCTACAGCCACTGAAGTTCAGAAGCTGGAAAAAAAATCGCTGGTCAGTTATATCTACATCGGACCACCCACCAATGCAACCATGTATGGAACCGAATCGAGGATCCAGCTCAACGATCAGTTTGCAAGGGTGAACGAAATTCCGGAATTCATTGCATCTGAGCGTGAAGCAAGGAATGAAGCCGACAGGCCTCTCCTGACAACATCGCTTAAAGTGCACAGCGAAACCAAAATGGGCGTCGTTACCGATGTGAAACAGGAACTGCGAAAAGCAGGCTCTTTCAGGATCAATTATTCGACCCTGAAGGGAATCGCAAAATAAGAAATCAGATTACTATTCCTTATAAAGAGGTTCGGCAGCAGGCTGAACCTCTTTTTTTGTGGCTGATGATGACCGAACCATGATCATCAGGCATAATGCACTTAACAACACACTCAGGGCAACAAAGAAATAGTTATCAGAAAATGAAGCAGCATCCTTTACGGAAACCGCTGTAAGACCGTTGAAGTGCAGGTAATGTATGACCACAGCAACCCCATTGTTCACTGTATGCATGATCACAGGCAACCAGATGTTGCTACTCAAATAAAAGGCATAACCCATAAACATGCCCAAAACCAGCCGGGGAAGAAAACCATAAAATTGAAGATGCATGGCAGCAAAAACCAAAGCCGTCAGCAATATACCTAAGTGAACACTTCTGAACACCCTTGAAAGCAAGGGCTGCAATACGGACCTGAACAACATTTCCTCTCCAATGCCGGGTATTACAGCCACCATCATAAGATTGAACAAAAGCCATGACACACCTTGTACATCAAGGAACTTATTGGTAATCAACTCAGCATAATCTTCCTGCTCACGCATCCAGGCTTCGATTCCTGAAAGCCAGTCAGGAAGGTTCAAACCATCATTTATCCCGGAAAGCCAATGCAGAAACGGAAGAGCAACAAATATTAGCATAACCCCTGGAATCAGCTGCCCCAGCGGTAATTTCCTGCGAAATCCTAGCCATTTTAATGGGCCTGAACTCACCAGAAATGCCATCAACAGCGGTGGTATCAGAAAAAGCCCCAATTGGCTCCCAATCTGCACAAACCGGGCAATATTAAGACCTGTTGAACTTTGCAAGTCACCCATAACCAACCCAATGTCGCTAACCGGAATACCGAAAACAAGTGAAGCCACCATCCACGAAAGAGCCATCACAACTACTGAACTCAGTAAGACAATGCATAAGAATAAGATAATACGTGCACCGTTTGAGGTATGTTGGAACAATGGGGTGAGCTTCATCTGATGTTGGCGAATTGCAGTACAGGGCAAAAATACTATTTTTGCAGCCCCTAAATCACTATCCTTTTGGTTAAAATCAGACATATTGAAGTGGGAGCGTTTCCCATATTGCTTGCACCTATGGAAGATGTGAGCGACCCCCCTTTTCGCTATGTGTGCAAAATGTTCGGTGCCGACATCATGTACACTGAGTTTATTTCGTCGGAAGGCCTGATCCGCGATGCTGCAAAAAGTGTGAAAAAACTTGATTTCAGCGAGTTCGAGAGGCCCATTGGCATTCAGATATTCGGGCACGACATTGATTCGATGGTCAGGGCAACGGAATATGCCGAAAGAGCCAATCCGGACATTATTGACATCAATTATGGCTGTCCTGTGCGCAAGGTGGCCGACCGGGGAGCCGGAAGCGGCATCATGAACAACATCCCCAAGATGGTAGAGATGACCGCTGCTGTGGTGAAAGCCACGCATTTGCCGGTTACGGTGAAAACCCGTTTAGGATATGACGAAAGCCGCAAGGATATCGTTGAAATTGCCGAAAAACTGCAAGATGTCGGCATTCAGGCCATCACCATACACGGGAGGTTGCGGACAACGCGTTCGAGTGTGCCCGCCGACTGGACACTGATAGGAGAGGTGAAACGCAACCCGCGAATGAACATTCCCGTGTTCGGCAACGGGGATGTCGTGGATGGGCCATCGGCAAAACATTTCAGAGACACATATGGGGTTGACGGGCTGATGATTGCCCGCGGGAGCTATGGCAATCCATGGGTGTTTGCTGAAGTGAAACAATACCTGCAAAATGGTCAGTTGTCTGAACTGCCTGATGTACACGAACGATTGAGGATCAGCAGAATCCACCTGCAAAAATCGGTTGAGTGGAAAGGTGAGCGACTGGCACTGCTCGAAATGCGGAAGCACTGGAGCGATTATTTTAAGGGATTTCCTAATTTTAAGCCCTTCCGGATCAGGATTATGGGCACTGAAATCTACGATGAACTATCTTCCATTCTCGACGAAATAGGCAGGTATTACGAAGGTTTTACTCCCCAAAGAGGCCCTGCACACCAGGATACTACACTACAGGAAGGTCTTCTTTAAGCCAGCCGTCAACAAATAAATCCCTAACACGCTGAGGCTTTACAAGGTGGTAGGTGCGCAATCCGAGTTTACGGGCTGCCTCAATGTGTTCCAGCGTATCGTCAATGAACAGGGTTTCGGCAGGAACAAGCTTGTGCTGGTTCATCACAAATTCGAATATGTCAGGGTTGGGTTTGCTCAGGTGCAGGTCGAATGAAAAATAAGCCTTATGAAACAATTGGTCGAATTCGTAGAAGCCAAACCTTAGCTGCAAATCGCGGAGGTATAGCTCATAATGAATTTCGTTTGAGTTACTGAGCAGGAAAATCTGATAGTTTTGTTTCACCTGTTCAATGACGGCAATACGTTCTTTCGGGATGTCGAGCAAAAGCGCGTTCCAGGCATCGTCAATTTCCTGATCGCACACATCAGCGCTGACCACTTCCCTCACTTTCTGTCTAAACCCTTCAGGGGTGAGGATGCCACGCTCAAATTTATCCATGACGTTTTCCTGAAAATCCTTACTCAGAAACACTGTGGCATCATCCACGCCCAGTTTTTTCAGCTCGTTGATGGTCAATTGAGGGTCAATATCGAGGATTACCCCTCCAAAATCGAATATGATGTTCTTTATTCCCGGATAAGCATCATGCATGGTAATGAAATGTTTTGATTATTTAACACCGCAAAGATGATACATTCGATGACAGAAAACATTAGATGCGGGTTGAATAATTGTTAAAAAATGCAAAGCATAAACAAAAAAGGGAGCCAGATCGACTCCCTTTAGTATTATGTGGGCCCACCAGGGCTTGAACCTGGGACCACCTGATTATGAGTCAGGTGCTCTAACCAACTGAGCTATAGGCCCTCTTGCAACCAAGTTACAAGGCCTGTTTTTGTACAACAGGGGTGCAAATGTATGAAAATTATCAGGAAAATGGCAAGGATTTTTCAAAATCAATTAAGGTGTAAGTATGATCAGAAATGTCTTGAATTTAATTGTACAGCAAAATTTTTGTTGCCGAAACATTGCCACGACCGTCATCTATCTGTAGCACATACACACCGTTGGGATAAGGATTCATTGAAACGCTTGTTGGTTGTTCTCCATTCAGGCTGCCCTGCAACAGGACACTCCCACTTAAGTTGCTAATAATGAATTTCGCAGGAGAAGCAAAATTAATTACAAGTTGATTCCCGACGTGGAAGACGACAGGCTTTTCATGTCGTGTTTCACCAACATTCAACTCTTTCTCAACGTATTGCAGGATTTCTTCAACCCACAGCCTGTACATCAGTGCGCTGGGGTGCAGGTTGTCGCTTGCTACGAGTTCCGGTTGTTGCAGGCCAAGCCTTGATATCGGTGTTACATCAACATAACGTACCTGATATTGTGCTGTAATGGTGCGGTTTGCATTGTTGAATGCATCTATTTCTGCACTTATTGCGGGATTTCCATTGCCAAATGGTGTGTAGGCATAATCGGGAATCGAAAGCACAAAAACCCGTGCCGGATTTCCGCCAGCCAGGGCAATGGCCTGTTCAAGCAAAGCCTGAAATTGTGCCGAATACGTTTGAATGCTGCCTCCAAAAAACTGGTTGTTCACCCCGATAAGCAGCGAAACAAGATTATAGCCTTCAATGGGCATTTGCTGGTTGATGGCCTGTTGCAGGGCCGAGGTGGTCCATCCTGTTTGAGCAATCACGCGCATTTCGTCAACCTGGAAGTTCAGATTGGTCAATTCAGTAGCAAATTGTGCGGGCCAGCGATCCTGCAGGCTGACACCCTGTCCGAATGTGTATGAATCGCCAAGTGCCAGAAACCTCACCGGATTGCCCACCTGAATGGGTTGGGCAAGGGATGAATGTGCCAGAAAAACTATAAATAAATAGGTAACCAGCCTCATAAAGCCCGAAGTTAACATTTATGAACCAAAACAGCCATAAGCCGATATAGTTCAATCAGCAGGGCAGATTAAAAGTCGTCTTCCAGGCCAGTGTTGCGGGTTGCGCCAGGTCTGCGCTGGTTTTTGTCGTACTTATCACAGTCGAATTCGATGCTTACATCGGCGAGGGGTTTTTCAAAATCACCCTGGCTTACTTTCAGGCTGGGATCATTGTAGATTTTTTTCATGTAGAGTGCCCAGATAGGAAGCGCCATATTGGCTCCCTGCCCGAGACTGATGGTCCTGAAATGCACACTTCTGTCCTCGGCTCCTACCCAAACACCTGTAGTTAGGTCGGGGGTGATGCCCATGAACCATCCATCGGACTGGTTTTGGGTTGTACCTGTTTTGCCGGCGATAGGATTGTTGAGTTTATACTTGAACCGCAGCCGGATACCTGTGCCGCTTTCGACCACACCCTTCATCAGCTGAATCATTTTGAAGGCTGTGACTTCATCCATAGCTTCATTTTTTTCAGGCACATAGCGGTCAATGACATTTCCGTTTTTATCCTCAATGCGGGTTACAAACACCGGTTTCACATAAACCCCTTTGTTGGAAAAAGTATTCATGGCTCCAACCATTTCATAAAGCGATATATCAGGTGTTCCAAGAGCAATAGCAGGCACCGGATCTATAGGAGCCGTAACACCCATATTACGTGCCATTTGTATTACCGACTCGGGTGAGAACCGTTTAATCAGATAGGCCGAAATCCAGTTGTTGGAGTTGGCCAGGGCCCATTTGAGCGTTACTTCTTCGCCGATGCGTTCGTCTGACGAGTTTCGTGGTTCCCAGAATGTGCCATCCCACAGCTGCACGCTGTATTTTATGTTGGGCACTTTGTAGCAGGGCGAATATTCGCCTTCCTGCATGGCGAGGGTATAAAGAAATGGTTTAAAGGTAGAGCCAACCTGTCTGCGGGCCTGTGTTGCATGGTCGTATTTGAAAAAACTGTAGTCATTTCCACCAACGTAAGCACGCACAAACCCTGTCTTCGACTCAACTGATAACAGGCTCGACATCAGGAAATGCTTGTAATAGCGGATGGAGTCGAGCGGTGTCATTACTGTGTCCACGGGGCCATTCCACGAAAACACACGCATACGGACGGGTGTCCGGAACGACTGGTTGATCTCATCTGCACCGGCACCTTCAGCCTTCAACAGCCGGTAGCGGTCGCTTCTGCGGATTGCCTGCTGCATGATTTTTTCCACTTCGGTGCGCATGTCCTGTGGCGGAAACACAAAGGGGGCATTCGGATAGCCTTTCCAGTGTTTGTGAAATGCCGGTTGAAGATCAAGCCCCAGATGTTCGCGCACCGACTCCTCGGCATATTGCTGCATTTTTGAGTGAATGGTCGTGTAAATTTTCAATCCATCCTTATACAAGTTATAGGGTGTACCATCGGCTTTGAAATGGTTTGCGCACCATGTGTGCATTTGTGCCCGGAGGAATTCCCTGAAATAGTTTGCCTGGCCTGCATTATGATCCATGATGCCATAATTGTCCATATCAATGGGAATCCTTTTAACTGAGTCGGCCACCTGTGCAGTGATAAAACCGTATTCGGCCATTTTAGTGATCACGAGGTTTCGGCGTTGCAGGGCGCGCTCAGGATTGCGCACAGGGCTGTACCAGGTAGGCGCATTCACCACGCCGGCCATCAGGGCAGCTTCCTCAATCAGCAATGAGTCGGGCGGTTTATTGAAAAATGTAAGCGATGCTGATTTGATGCCATAGGCATGGCTGCCAAATGCTACTGTGTTCAGGTACATTGCCATGATTTCCTCTTTGGAATAATTCCTTTCGAGTTTGGTTGCCGTTACCCACTCCTGAAACTTACGGATAACGAGTTTGGATGTACTGAGGTTCTGGCTGCGCGGAAACAGGTTTTTGGCAAGTTGCTGTGTCAGTGTGCTGCCCCCGCCTTTTTTGTTTCCTGTGACTACACCCCAGGCAACCCTGATCAGGGCTTTTCTGTCAATACCAGTGTGCTCGGTAAACCTGATGTCTTCAATAGCAAGTAGCGCACTCACCATATTTGGCGAAAGTTCCTGAAAATGAACATTTGATCTGTTCTCAATGTAATATGTGCCCAGCAATACCCCATCAGCTGAATAGATTTCCGAAGCCAGGTTGGTGGAGGGATTCTCCAATTCCTCAAACGAGGGCATTGGGCCAAACCATTCATAGGCAATACCGTAGAAGAAAATAATAACTGCTGCAAGGAGCACCAGATAAACCATCCAGAATCTGAAAAAAAACTTTTTAAACGGGTTGTTCCCTTTGGGTGAGGATGTCATGTAAACAAATGATTATGTTGCTGTTCAGCTTTCTTTTTGTATTCTGATTCCGATATCGGTGATTCCTTTGAGCACCTCATCACGCATGGCCTGTTCCACCTCAAAATGATAGGTTCCTTTGAGCGGAAACCTTAATGAGGGATTGAGCAGGATCTGGTTTTCCCTGAGTTTGCCGCTTCCGCGACCCAGCCATTTCCCTGCCGGATCAGCAAGCAGGCACTCGATGGTATCACGTGTAATGTTTCCATTCGGAAAACGTGTGTTCAGAAACAGATAAAAGTTGCTATACCTGTAATCTACACTGTTGCGCAGGTTAATAAAGAACCTGTAGTTGGCTGCAATGTCGCCAATATGCACTTCAAAGGAGGCTTTATGATCCTTGCTCCATCCTTCTTCGGATACCGGCATGTTCTCATCCATTACCCTGCCCGGATCGCAGGCAACTGACAAGAACAGTATCGAGACCATCAGGATAAAAAACATGGGAAATCTCATAGCATTTGGCTTTGGTTAAGAATGCAGAAATGAGCAATTTATTGTGTCAGTCGAATCGTGTGAGTTCACCATCGTTGCTGTTGTTTCCAAAATCGGCATGCTGTTCTTTAAGGAAGGCAAAGTCTTCGAGCTTGTCCGGAAACTTTCCTTTACGGTTGCTTTCGATGATTTCCTTCACCTTGTCAATAGGTATGGCCATCAGGTTCATACGTTCGTGTGTATAGCTGTACCACATTAGTTTGCGAAACACATCGGTTTTCTGATGGGTAGCATCACCCTGTTTGGTTTTCAGGCTGATCCGGTCATCCGGAAAGTCCTTCAGTGCATCCACATAAGCAGCATACTCATAATTGAGGCAGCATTTAAGTTTACCACACTGTCCGGCGAGTTTCTGCGGGTTAGGCGATAACTGCTGTGCGCGGGCAACATGGGTCGAAACCGAGCAAAAATCTGCCATCCAGGATGAGCAGCAGAGTTCCCTTCCACACGAGCCGATGCCTCCCAGTTTGGCTGCTTCCTGACGGGCGCCTATCTGCTTCATCTCGATCCTGATCCTGAATTCTTCTGCCAGTCGTTTGATGAGGATGCGGAAATCTACCCGGTCTTCGGCAGTGTAATAGAAAATTGCTTTGGTTTTGTCGCCCTGATACTCAACATCGTTAAGCTTCATGTCGAGTCCAAGCTCACTGATTATTTCTCTGGTATTGAACAGTGTATGGTTTTCGAGTTCAATCGAACTCACCCATTTCTCGACATCAGCAAGCTTTGCGTGCCGGTAAACTTTTTTAAGTTCGTCGGGGTTTTGCGCTACTTTTTTGCGTTTCATCTGCAGCGCAACCACATCTCCGGTTAGTGTCACTATGCCGATATCATGTCCTGAGCTGGCTTCAACAGCAATGATTTCTCCTTCTTTTAGTTCGATATCGCGGGTGTAGGAGAAGAAATCCTTTCTGCCGTTTTTAAACCTTACTTCTGCTATCCTGAGCTGACCGGCCTCCACAGGGCTTTCGTAGCCCTTAAGCCAGTTGTGCTCGTCGAGTTTGCAGCACTGGTGCTGAAAAATGCGGTCTTTGGGATTAAATACGCGGGGGGCACGGCAGCAGCCTCTCGGAACGAAAAGCTCAGCTCCCTTGCCTGTATGTTGTTCGGACATTGATGTTCAATTTACAGCACAAAGTTACGAAGAAGAACGGAGTTACATAAAGAGAAATGAACTTTGAGAGCAATTGCTGTTTGGGGGATTTTTGGCTGTGGCACAAAGGGCCACAAAGGAGACACGAAGTTGAACAAAGAAAAAGATTCAATAAAACTCTTTGGCACTCTGTGATTCTCTGTACAACTCTGTGCCACAGCCTGCACAATCAGTTTTTCATCCTGAGCAACTTTACCATTTTGAGGCTGATATCGGTGAACAGTATCCCGGCATGTGCATTTCGTTCGATGTGGTTGATTCCTTCTTCCATCAGGCGGATCATCGGTTCAATATTGATGGCCTGCACAAAGGGTGCGAACTTCAGGTTAAATTCCTTTTCTTCATCCGTGATTCTGAGCAGGTCGTTCAGGCGGCTGTTGACGAGCATCCCGTTTCGGAACACATGGAGACCGTAGTGCAGCAGAGCTTTTTGTTTTTCGCGGCCGATGGTGGCAATGTTTGCCGTGAAATCGGTTAATTCGGGTATGGCCGATTTGAAACACAGCCGCATCCATTGCTGAAATGTTCTGAAAAAATACTTTTCCTCTTCATTGTTTTCCTGAAGCCGGACAGCCTCAAGCCAGTTGCCTTCGGCCAGCATGGCAGCCTCCCTCACTTCGGCCTCCCTGCACTGATAGCGCTCAACAAGGGCTTTCAGCACATCCTGATCGTGAATTCGCGGAACCTTAACCAGATAGGTTCGGGAGCGCACCGTAGGCAGTATCTCTTCCTGCTCTTCGGCAATCAGCATAAACAGGGTTTTGGCAGGGGGTTCTTCGAGCAGTTTCAACAGTTTGTTGGCTGCCTGAATATTGATTTTCTCGGCCATCCAGATGATAGCAATTTTATACTCGGCTTCATATGCCTTAAATCCTAGCTTTCTGATCAGTTCGGTGGCATCGCGGGTGAAGATGGTTCCCTGTTTGTTTTCAACACCAAGAAAATTATACCAGTCGTTCAGGTTGGTGTAGGCCCCTTCGCGCACCACATACTGCCGCCATTCTTCCATAAACAACGCCGATTCGGGATTGCTTTTTATCTTCTTTGTAGTGGTAGTTGGAAAAACAGCGTGCAGGTCGGGATGGATGAGTTTTCCCATTTTGATGCACGACGGACAAACGCCACAGCTGTCTTCTGGCTTCCGGGCGGTGCAGTTGATGTAGGTTGCATAAGCCAGTGCAAGGGCAAGTTTCCCGCTCCCCGGAGGGCCAAGAAACATTTGTGCATGACTCACCCTGCTTTCGGTAACAGACTGGATGAGTTTCTGCTTGAGGGCATCCTGACCTATGACCTGACGGAAAAGCATGCTTCGCAATAGCTGAATTAAACTTCAAAAGTACAGGAAAAAATGGATGTGCAGGATAGTTCGTCATTTGGTTTACTCCCTTCGTCAGGCCTAAAGCAGACAAGTAACAAGAAACCAGAACCAAGAACCAAGAAACCAGAACCAAGAACCAAGACAAAAGGCAAAAGAGCCAAGTAAGGAACATGAACCAAGGAACAAGAGCCAAGGCAAAAGAGCCAAGCAGACAAGTAACAAGAAACCAGGAACAAGTAACCAGAACCAAGAAAAAAGGAAAAAGAACCGTCGCTGTCGGGAAGTTGTCACGTGATGATTCAGTAAAAGCTGATTTTTAGCGGCTCCGCACTGGTTTCTTGTTGCGGGTTCAGGGTTCCGGGTTGGTGTGGTTTTCAGTTCAATTTCAACATTTTGGCGGTTGTCATTGACGGGAAAATGTTACTTAATGAATCGGTTTCAACAATCAAAAAAACTTGGAACTCTGAACTCCTAACACGAAACCCGCCACGCTCAGTTCGATTTTCTATGTTAAAGCATTGATTTTCTTTTCGTTCTTTTTCCTTGATGAAAAAGAACGAAAAAATCAAGCCCAAACAAAGCTATCCACCCGCGCTCAAAAAACCATGAAAACACGAGCAAAGTAGTGCCTCGCCAAACTCTTTCGCACATACCGGCCTTTCAATTTGCCGAGGCAAATCTGCCTTCGGCGACCTTTGCTGTGTTTTCTATGGTTTATTTCGCTCATGCCGACCCACGCCCGCTGTTTGGGCTTGCCAGACCAACTGAATCAAATAACTAGGAAATTGTCTAAATAGACCCAGAAAATGACAGGAAATTAGTTGCAAGGAAAGTGATTTGTTGGGATGGCTTGCCAGACCAACTGAATCCTGTATACAGGATATTTGCTTGAATAGGGCCGGCAAATGAAAAATGAATTGTTTCATAGAATGGTGCTTTGTTGGGCTGGCAGGCCACCGCACAATGATGATTTTCAGTTCAGTTTCTCAATTCAGACTGAGGTCATTGCTGGGAAACTGTCACCTGATAATTCAGTAAAAACTGATTTTTAGCAGCTCCCTTTAGAGTGCCCTGAGGCTCTCGAAGGGCAGTAAAAACTGATTTTTAGCGGCTCCCCTTTAGGGGTTGGGGGTAAAACGCTAAAAATCAGCCACACTTTGCAAAGTAACCTGCTGATAGAATTTTGTTTACGAATAGTTTCAGGTGAATTGGTCTGCCAGTTTCTTTCATCCCACGGACAATGTATAAAAAGCCGAAAACCGGCTTTGAAGGCCGGTTTCGGTTGTGTATTACTTTAAAACTGTGCGTATATCATTCTTTAGGTGCTGTTACTTTTGCCACCATATACTCGCGGTTCATGCGGGCGATGTGCGACACGGATATTTCCTTGGGGCATTCGGCTTCGCAGGCGTAGGTATTGGTGCAATTGCCAAAACCCAGTTCGTCCATTTTCGTTACCATGTTCCTTACCCTTTCGGATGCTTCTATTTTTCCCTGAGGCAACAAGGCAAACTGTGATACTTTGGCCGCCACAAAGAGCATGGCACTGGCATTCTTACAGGCAGCCACGCAGGCACCACAGCCAATGCAGGCAGCGGCGTCCATTGCCTGGTCGGCATGTCGTTTGGGAATGGGAATGGCATTAGCGTCGGGCACACCGCCGGTGCGCACCGAAACAAAACCTCCGGCCTGTATGATCTCATCAAATGCCGTACGGTCAACCATCAGGTCTTTTATCACCGGGAAAGGTTTTGCCCGCCAGGGTTCGATCACAATGGTTTCGCCGTCTTTGAAATTACGCATATGCATCTGGCAGGTGGTGATACCTTTATCAGGGCCATGAGGGCGGCCGTTGATATAGAGGCTGCATGCACCACAGATGCCTTCGCGGCAGTCGTGGTCAAAAGCCACTGGCTCATCACCTTTCATCACTAAACTTTCGTTTAAAACATCCAGCATCTCGAGAAACGAAGCATCCTCCGAAACATCGCTTACCGGATAATTGACAAACTTCCCTTTCGCCTCGGCTGAAGCCTGTCGCCATATTTTTAAGGTCAAATCCATATTACTTCTTTTTATAATGGAATGAGTACAAAAGACTATTTATAGTTGCGTTGTTTCACTTCAACAAACTCATACTGCAAAGGTTCCTTGTGGAGTACGGGTTCGTTTTCCTGTCCGGTAAACTCCCAGGCTGCCACAAAATTGAACGCTGTGTCGTTGCGCAGGGCTTCTCCTTCGGGGGTTTGGTATTCCTCTCTGAAGTGGCCTCCGCAGGATTCTTCGCGGATGAGGGCGTCGCGGGCCATGAGTTCGCCCAGTTCGAGAAAGTCGGCTACCCTGAGTGCTTTTTCGAGTTCGGGGTTCACCTGTTCGTTGGTTCCGGGAACGATAACATTTTGCCAGAAGTCGGCCCTGATTTCGCGGATCATTCCAATGGCTTTTTCAAGTCCTTCTTTGTTTCGGCCCATTCCCACATAATCCCACATAATGAGGCCAAGCTTGCGGTGGTAGCTGTCCACGGTGTTTTTTCCCTTGATGTTCAAAAGCGTATTGATACGTTCGCGGGTTTCCTTTTCGGCTTGTTCAAATTCGGCCGATTCGGTTTTAAACCGTGGCACACCGATCTGATCAGCAAGATAGTTTTGCATGGTATAGGGCAAAACGAAATATCCGTCCGACAATCCCTGCATGAGCGCTGATGCTCCCAGTCTGTTGGCACCGTGGTCCGAGAAGTTGGCTTCACCGGCGGCAAACAGACCCGGAATGGTTGTCTGCAGCTCGTAATCTACCCAGATGCCGCCCATAGTGTAATGCACAGCCGGGTAGATCATCATGGGGGTTTCGTATGGGTTTTCGTCGGTGATTTTTTCATACATCTGGAAGAGGTTTCCATACCTGGCTTCAATCACATGTTTTCCAAGGCGGTTGATGGCATCGGCAAAATCGAGGTACACAGCCAGTCCTGTTGACCCAACCCCAAAGCCTGCATCACAGCGTTCCTTTGCTGCTCTGGAGGCTACATCGCGCGGCACTAAGTTGCCAAAGGCCGGATAACGTCTTTCGAGGTAGTAATCCCTTGCATCTTCTGTCAAATCGGTAGGTTTAAGCTGCCCTTTGCGGATTTTTTCGGCATCTTCCAATGATTTGGGAACCCAAATGCGGCCATCGTTGCGGAGGCTTTCGCTCATGAGCGTGAGTTTCGACTGGTAGTCGCCATGCACAGGGATACAGGTCGGGTGAATCTGAGTAAACGAAGGATTACCAAAAAAAGCACCTTTGCGGTATGCTTTCCAGATGACACTGCTGTTGGATGCCATTGCGTTGGTCGAGAGGAAAAACACATTGCCATAACCACCGGTAGCCAGCACAACTGCATGGGCTGCATGGCGCTCGATAGCTCCGGTTATGAGGTTGCGCATAATCACGCCCCTGGCTCTGCCGTTAACCATCACCAGATCCATCATGTCGCGGCGGGTGTATAATTGAACCGAGCCGCTGCCAACCTCTTTGCTCAGGGCGCTGTAGGCACCAAGCAGGAGTTGCTGACCGGTTTGCCCACGGGCGTAGAAAGTACGGGAAACCTGGGCACCGCCAAAAGAACGGTTATCGAGTAGTCCGCCATATTCGCGGGCAAAAGGAACACCCTGAGCCACACATTGATCAATAATGCTGTTACTCACTTCGGCCAGCCGGTACACATTGGCCTCACGGGCGCGGTAGTCACCTCCTTTGATCGTATCGTAAAACAATCTGTACACACTATCGCCATCGTTGGGATAATTTTTGGCTGCATTGATCCCCCCCTGGGCAGCAATACTATGCGCCCGGCGCGGACTGTCGTGTATGCAGAATACTTTAACGTTGAAGCCCAATTCGCCAAAACTGGCAGCAGCAGAAGCTCCGGCAAGTCCGGTGCCAACAACAATAATGTCGAGTTTGCGCTTGTTTGCAGGGTTAACAAGATTCTGGTGGGCCTTATAGTTCGTCCATTTTTCGGCCAGAGGGCCGGATGGGATTTTTGCGTCTAACTTAACCATAGTATTTTGTGTTACGAAAAGTAAATTACCAGCGGAATTGCAATGAAGCCGAGGGTGATCAGGATAGAAAACAAAGTCCCGGCAAGCTTAATGACAGGTGTGTAGCGGCTGTGGTTGAGTCCCAGCGACTGAAAAGCCGATTGAAAACCGTGGTCAAGATGAAATCCGAGCAGCAGGAGCGCCACCACATAAAAAGCCACATACCCTCCATCGCTGAACAACTGCACAATCAGCAAACCCAGGTCTTCGTAAGTGCCCGATTCATAACTGATGGATTCGATATGCCCGAATTTTGCCTTTACAAAAAAGTTGGCAAAGTGGATGATGAGGAAAATAAAGATAATAACCCCCGTATGGATCATGAATTTTGAGAAATAAGACTGCTCTGATGAGCCTTTTTTCTCATACTTGACCGGCCTTGCCATCCAGTTTTGCACCTGAAGCACCGTCCCAAAGATGATATGGACGATGAAACCGGCAAACAACACCCATTGAAACGTCTGAATCAGCGGGTTTGTGGCCATGAAATGAGCCGCCTGGTTGAACAACTCCCGGGAATCATCAAACAAGATCAGCAGGTTGATCAAAAGGTGGACCACTAAGAAACTCGTCAGGAAAAGACCTGCAAGTGACATGATTATCTTCTTGGTGATCGAGGAGTAATGAAGTGCTTTGCCCATAGTGTTAGTTTTGCATGATAACAATTGAACCTGAAAAATTGATCAAAAACAGTTAAAAAAATTACTTTTGCATGGATGAGCTAACAAATGTAGGGATTTATTCGTTTGAATCCGTGCAAGGGTTTAGCTGATTTTTTTCAACAGATAGCGAACAGGGTTTTGATTATGCGGCATACTCCATTAAGCAGCAGTCTTTTTGTACACAACCGAAGCAGGTTTGCAGCCATGCTTCCAGCCCGGTCCCTGGCCGTTTTTGTTTCGGCCGGTCTTGTGCCGCGCAACGGTGATCAGTTTTATCCGTTCAGGCAACAGTCTGATTTTTTTTACCTCACAGGAATCAACAAACCTGATTGCAGCCTGATTTTGTTTCCTGATTGCCCCAATCCTGCCCTTCGGGAAGTGTTGTTTATGACACAGCCTGATGAACAGCAAGCCATCTGGGAAGGCAAAGGATTATCAGTTGAGCAGGCCCGCCTTGGCTCGGGTATTGAGAAAATCCTCCAATACAATCAGTTCACAGCGGTGTTGCAGGAGGTGATGAATTATGCCAATGAGGTGTACCTCAACAACAACGAGTACATCAAGTTCCATTCTGATTCAGAGTCAGACAACCAGCGGTTCTCGGGCATGATGATGAAAAAATACCCGCTCCACACATTCAGAAGGGCAGCCCCGATACTCGAAAAACTCAGAACAATCAAATCAAGCGAAGAAATTGAATTGCTGTCTAAGGCAGCAACGATTACTGCCCGGGCGTTCGACAGGGTCATGAAATGTACACGTCCGGGTAAGTATGAATTTGAGATACAGGCAGAAATAGATCATGAGTTCACCATCAACCGGGCGGGCGGACACGGTTACCAGCCCATCATTGCCTCGGGCGAACACGCCTGTACACTTCATTACACAGCCAACAACAGCCTTTTGGCTGACGGACAATTGTTGTTGCTCGATATGGGTGCCGAATATGCCAATTATTCTGCCGACCTGAGTCGTACGATTCCCGTAAACGGGCGTTTCAACAAGCGGCAGAAACAGTGTTATGATGCTGTGCTGCGCGTGTTCAGGCAGGCAAAAAGCCTTTACCGGCCCGGAAACACCATCGAACACATCAACACACAGGTCTGGAAACTCCTTGAAGAGGAAATGATCGGGCTGGGCCTGTTCAATATGGCGCAGGTGAAAAACCAGCCCAGCGAAGCACCCCTGTTCAGAAAATACATGATGCACGGTGTTGCCCACCACATTGGGCTCGATGTGCATGATGTGGGCTCGAAATTTGAACCCCTGGCGCCGGGAATGGTGCTTACCCTCGAGCCCGGAATATACATCCGAGAAGAAAAAATCGGCATCCGTATCGAAAACGACCTGCTGGTAACAAACGGAGACCCTGTTGACCTTATGGAAGGCATCCCGGTTGAGGCAGAAGAAATTGAGCAGATCATGGCAAATCAATAATAATCCCTTTTAAACCCATCCTTATGTTTACAAAAGAAGTCTACGTCGAAAGACGCAATAAACTCAAAAAGGAAATGAACTCGGGCATTGGCCTTTTTCCGGCAAACCCTGATGCTTCGTTTAATTACCCTGCAAATATCTATCATTACAGGCAAGACAGCCATTTTTCATATTTCTTCGGGATCAACCACCCGGGATTTTGCGGCCTCATTGATTTTGAGTCAGGCGAGGAGCTTTTGTTTGGAAATGATTATGACATTGACGACATCATCTGGATGGGCGAGCAGCCATCTGTTGCCCGACAGGCAGCAGAAGTCGGAATAAATGCCACACTTGCCTATTCTGAGCTCGGAAACTGGATCAGCAAGGCCATGCAACAGGGGCGCGTAATCCATTATTTGCCCCCTTATCGTTCAAAACTGATGATCGAAATGGGCCGTATGCTGGGTATGCCGGGTCATGAGGTGAAAGCCGGAGCCAGCATCCCTCTTATCAAGGCCGTAGTTAAGCTTAAGGAAATCAAGGACGATCTGGAAATCAGTGAAATTGAGAAAGCCGTGGATGTTGCCTGGCTGATGCACACCACAGCCATGAAAATGGCCAAACCCGGCCTTATTGAACAGGAAATCGCCGGAACCATCGAGGGCATTGCACTCGCACACGGCGGCCCTGTGTCCTTTCCCGTTATCCTGAGCATCAACGGGCAAACACTTCACAATCATTACCACGGCAATGTGCTTACCGAAGGCCGGATGCTGGTGGTGGATGCCGGAGCCGAACTGCCCTCGCTTTATTCAAGCGACATCACACGAACCATTCCCGTTGGCGGAAAGTTCAATGCGCGCCAAAAAGACATCTATGAAATTGTACTGAAAGCCAATATGGAAAGCATTAAAGCAACTGCACCGGGATTGCCCTACCGCGACATGCACTTCGTTGCTGCACGCATTATTGCCGAAGGTCTTAAGTCGGTTGGCCTCATGAAAGGCAATACTGATGATGCCGTAGCCGCCGGGGCACATACCCTGTTTTTCCCTCATGGCCTGGGACATATGCTCGGAATGGATGTGCACGACATGGAAGGCCTTGGCGAAAACCACGTAGGATATGATGAGGAAACAAAAAGGTCGGATCAGTTTGGCACAGCCTACCTCCGCATGGGAAAACGACTGAAAGCCGGAATGGTGATGACCAATGAACCGGGCATTTACTTTATTCCCGCATTGATTGACAAGTTCAGGAACGAGAAAAAATTCATGGATTTTGTTAATTATGACAAGGTGGAGCAGTTTAAGGATTTCGGGGGCATCAGGATCGAAGACGATATTTTGGTCACCGAGCAGGGACACCGCATCCTGGGCCGTCCCATTCCGAAAACCGTGGCCGAAGTGGAAGCAACGGCCTCTGAACAACGCGATTGGCTGAAGATTAAAGGAGTTTATTGATTCCCCCGACCAATCCTTAAAGCTTTGACATAAAGTGTGCTGCGATAAACAGTGATACACTTTTGCCCAGGTTGATTTTGTAACAGCAGATCATTCAGCAGATGAATAAAACCATAGATTTAAACCAGGCCATATGAAAAAAGCCTTGCTCGACCACAAAGAGATCGCCTACGAGCTTAGCGGTCAGGGGAACTGCCTTGTGCTGGTGCACGGTTTTCCGATGGACCATCGGGTTTGGGATGATTTCAGCAAATCATTGAGTACTCATTTTAAGGTTATTTGCCCCGACCTTCCCGGTTTTGGCGCATCAGCCATGATGGGCGAATCACACAGCATGAACCTCATGGCGAGGGCTGTAAAGGCCGTATTGGATGAAGAAAAGGTTGAACGCTGTGTTTTTGTCGGCCATTCAATGGGTGGTTATGTCGGACTGGCTTTTGCCAAACAGTTTCCGGACAGGCTGGCCGGATTAACGCTGTTTCATTCGCAGGCAGCAGCCGATGACGAACAGGCACAGATCCGCCGTAATGAGGCCATTGTGCAGGTTATCACGGATAAAAACAACTATCTCGACCAATTCCTTCCGGGCCTGTTCGATCCGGCCTTTCCGGCAACGCACCAACCGACCGTAGCAGCATTTGATAACATTGTCCGCGATCAGAGCGAAAAAGCCATTGTGGCTGCCCTGTCGGGGATGCGCGACCGTGAAAGCCATATCAGCCTGATGACCAAAATCAACCAACCCGTGCTTTTTATACTTGGTAAAAGTGATGCCCGGATGCCGGCTGTGAAGATCATGGCTCAGGCCGGACTTCCGCAACATGCCGAAATGCTGATGCTGGAGCATGTCGGCCACATGGGATTTGCTGAAGCTCCGCTGGTGACAAAACTCGGCATCCGCTATTTTGCCGAAAAATGCTTTATCCTACAATAATTCTGATCAATACGTCCGCATGGCAAAGACAATCAGTAAAAACAACCCGAAAAAACCCAATCAGTCCAGAGTATGGCCCGGATTTGTGCCCGGAAAGTGGTTATCCATGCTCCTGCTGGCTTTGTTCTCTGTGCTTTATTACGCCAATACCATCCGCAACCACTATGCACTGGATGATTATCTGGTGGTCGAAAACAACGAAACCGTTGCCAAAGGTCTTGCCGGGATCCCCGAAATCATTACCAGCCTGTACACTTCCGAGCGAAGCAACTCATTTGGCTACAGGCCCATAGCACAAATTAGCTTCGCTATTGAACAACAGTTCACCGGTGGGTCTTCTATCAGTCCCAACATCAGTCATCTGATCAATGTGCTGTTGTATGTATTGGCTGTGCTCTTGCTGTATCAATTGCTTCTGAGGCTGCTCCGCGGCTACAATCCCTGGTTTCCACTGCTGATCAGCCTGTTGTTTCTGGCGCATCCGTTGCATACCGAAGTAGTGGCCAGTTTGAAAAACCGTGAGATACTGCTGGAGTTCATCTTTTCGATGCTTGCACTCAGAAGCCTTGTTGCCTGGGCCGACTTCCAAAAAAAGTCGCACCTTTTTAAGGGGATGTTGTTCTATACCTTTGCCCTGCTGTCAAAAGAAACCGCCATAGCACAGCTTGCCGTTTTTCCGCTGGTTCTGTACTTTTTCACACCGGCCAAACCCTCACAGATCAAATGGGTAGTCATTGCAGGGGTTCTTATTCTTATCCCTGCCGTCCTCGGCCCCAGAATGTTGCTTCCGGAAATGAACCGCAACTTCAGGCTGATGGAAAACCCCTTGTTCGTCGAAGAGAATTTCTTCGTGCGCATGGCCACAGCGCTTTATATCCTTGGCTATTACCTGAAGCTGCTTTTTTTACCCTTTCCGCTGCGCTACTACTACGGCTTCAACATGATCCCGCTGACCAACTGGGCTGACCCGCTGGTGTGGCTTTCGCTGCTCATCCATCTTGGGCTGTTGTATCTGGCTGTCAAGGGTTTTCTAAAAAAATCAATACTGTCCTTTTTCATTTTATACTACCTGATCAACATCGCCATGTATGCCAACATCGTTTCGCCTGTGCCGGGAATTGTTGGCGAACGGTTTATGTTCTTTTCGTCGCTTTCGTTTGCTGCCTTGTTGGCCTATCTGATTCACCGCATCAGCCGGCTACCCCTGAAAACAAGCAGTGGTCCGCTGTTTCCGGTGATCGTCAGCAGCCTACTGATGCTTGCCGTGCTGATTCCTTATGCTTACCTCACCGTGAACCGTAATGCTGAATGGCGCACGCACTTTACACTCTACAAGGCCGATATGCGCAAACTGAACCAGTCGGTGAAAGCCAACGACCTTTATGCAAGTGAACTAATGAAACAGGTGAATGCCGAGCTTTCGAAGCCTGTAAACCCTTACAAATTCATTGTGCCATTGATCGAAAGAGCCACCAACCATTACAAACAGGCAATAAACATTGATTCGACACACTGGACATCATACAACAATCTCGGAATCATCAGCCAGAGGATACACGGCGCACAGTACCTCCTTCGGGCCAAAAGCCTCTACAGCAAAGGTGACACGCTCAAGGCCAGGCAGGAATACGATGGTGGTGTGCAGGAAACCTACAAGGCCATCGGATATTTCAAAAGAGCGCTGCGCTTAAAACCCAATTATGACGCTGCCTTGTTTAACATCGGGATGTCGTTCGACCAATTAAACCTTCCTGATTCGTCAGTTGGTTATTACCGGAGATCCCTCGAAATTAGCCCCACGGTAATCAATGCGCGCTCACGGCTGGCAAATGCTCTTTTTTCGCAGGGCAATATGGAAGAGGCGGTGCGCGAAAACCTGAAGATCGTTGAACTTGACCCGCAGTCGGATCTGCCCTACATCAATCTTGGCAATTATTACTATGTGACCGGCGACCAGGACAGGGCCATAGGTTATTACCTGAATGCTTTCGAGCGGAACCCCAAACCCGAAATTGCACGGGTGCTGAGTTCCTATTATCAGGACACAGGCGATACAGAAAAGGCAGCCTTTTACATGCAGGCAGCGCAAAACCCTGCACAACCCGGCCAAAAATGATGAGCGAAACCGTGTATATCAAGGCACTGGCCACCTACCTTCCTGAGCGTGTTCTGAGCAACGAGGACCTTGCCACGCTTTTTCCCGGGCTCAAGGTAAAGGAACTTACCCGCTTAACAGGAGTGTATCAGCGCCATATTGCAGCCCCGGACGAAACAGCTGCCGACATGGCCTTCAAAGCCGCAGAGGCTTTGTTTGCCCAACATCCTGACCTCAGAAACAATATTGATTTCATCATTCTTTGCACGGCAGGAGGCGACTACAACACCCCAGCTTCGGCCTGTATTTTGCAACACCGGCTCGGTCTGAAACAGGAGTGCGGCGCATTCGACTTTAACCAGGGCTGTACCGGCTACCTTTACGGACTCAGCTTGGCCAAAGGGTTGATCATGAGCCGTGCGGCAACAAATGTGCTGCTGCTTACGTCCGAAGCCATCACCAAAACCATTCACCAAGACGACAAAAGCAACAGGGCCATTTTCGGCGACGGAGCAACCGCCAGCCTCATCAGCAGGTCAGAACAACACAATACCGGATTGGGCGAATTCGTCTTTGGCACCGATGGCAGCCGGTTTGAAGAAATCATCATCAGGCACGGACGCGAACGCCATCCGCTGCCCGAATCAGCACAGCCCGATTTCACCGATGCTTTCGGCAACATAAGGAACCACGCCAGATTTTACATGAACGGACAGGCAGTATTTCAGTTTTCTGTAAGTAAAGCACCTGAAATGGTGCGACAACTTCTCGAAAAAAACAGCCTCACCGCCGAACAGATTGGCCTCTATATCTTTCATCAGGCGAACCAGGTAATCCTTGAAACCATCGGGAAAAAACTAGGCATCTCGCCGGAGAAAAACCTGATATGCCTGGCCAACACCGGCAACACAGTAGCTTCAACGATTCCCTTTGCCCTTGATTTTGCCCAGAAACAGGGATTACTCACCAAAGGAACACATATTCTGCTCGGCGGTTTCGGTGTCGGATTTTCGTGGGGAGGGACGGTTTTGATGATCTAGGAGCGGTTTCTGGTTTCTGGTTTCTGGTTTCTGGTTGCGGGTTGCGGGTTGCGGGTTGCGGGTTGCGGGTTCTTGTTAAACAAATCAAGGAATCAACAAATATATTTCGCTTTTATTTCGTATCTTGCAGCTTATTAACCATTAAACTGTTTCTCGCATGGGCTCTGAATACCAATATCTGCTGGACAAAGCAAGGCATTTCTGCGACTATCAGGAACGTTGCATCAGCGAAGTCAAGGAAAAACTTTCGTCCTGGAAAGCCAGACCCGAAGTGCTGGAACAGATAATACTGCAACTCGAACGCGAAGGTCTTATTGACGAAGACCGCTTTGTGCGTGCTTTTGCGCTGGGAAAATTACGCAACAACCACTGGGGCCGCAACAAAATCATGTACGCCCTGAGGTTAAAAAAGGTGCCGGACCTCATCATCGAAATAGGCTTGCAGGAAATTGACAGCGATGAATATGTGCAGGTGCTCAAAGAGGTTCTCTCATCAAAAAAAGTTAACGAAACCGAACCATACAAGTTAAAAGCAAAACTGGCCACTTACGCCATTCAAAAAGGCTTTCAGCCCAGCCTGGTGTGGGATATCCTCAACGGGAGAACTTAAGGTACACCCAAGCAAATTTAGCCATACCTTTGCCCATCGTTTACAATCTGAAATAAAACCATCATCCATGATAACAACCGAACACTACAAAGAACTGCGCAAAAGGCTTGATGCCTTGAGGAGGTATCTTTGACGTGGACCGCAAAAAGGTCGAGATAGAAGAACAGGAAGAACGCACACACGCCCCGGATTTCTGGGATGACCCAAAAAAAGCCGAAACACTGCTGAAGGCCATCAGGGAGAAAAAACGCTGGACCGAAGGATTTGAAGAAGCAATGGCTTTTTATGACGAACTTAGCCTTGCCTTCGAATTTTACGATTCGGGTGATGCCACAGAGGATGATGTGGACAAGGCTCATGAGCACTGTTTGAAAAAAATAGAAGAACTTGAGTTCTGGAACATGCTCAGCGGCGAGGAAGACAAACTATCGGCCATCGTGAACATCAACGCAGGTGCAGGTGGCACCGAAAGTCAGGACTGGGCACAGATGCTCATGCGCATGTACATGATGTATGCCGAAGACAACGGCTTCAAGGTGCGCGAACTCGACATACAGGAGGGCGAAGTGGCCGGAATCAAAAGCGTGTCGCTGGAGTTTGAAGGCGAGTATGCTTTCGGTTACCTCAAAAGCGAAAACGGCGTGCACCGCCTCGTACGCCTCTCTCCCTTCGATTCGGCCAACAGAAGGCATACTTCTTTTGCCTCAGTGTATGTGTACCCCGTTGTGGACGAAAACATTGACATCGTGATCAACCCGGCCGACATCTCCTGGGATACCTTCAGGTCGAGCGGCCCGGGCGGACAGAATGTGAACAAGGTAGAAACTGCAGTACGGCTGAAACACGCCCCCACCGGCATTGTGATCGAATGTCAGGTAACCCGCTCCCAGCTCCAGAACCGCGAAAAAGCCATGCAGATGCTCAAATCGCAGCTGTATGAACTCGAACTGCGCAAACAACAGGAAGCCAAAGACAAAATCGAAGGAACCAAGAAAAAAATCGAATGGGGATCGCAGATCAGATCGTATGTGATGCACCCCTATAAAATGGTCAAAGACCACCGAACCAACTTCGAAACCTCCAATGTGCAGGCGGTGATGGACGGTCAGCTCAATGATTTTATCAAAGCCTTTCTGATGGAATACGGACGCGACTAAACCCAAAATGCCATGATCAGGATCTACCATAACCCACGCTGCCGGAAATCAAGGGCAGGACTTGAGTTTCTAAAAACCCACAACCTGCCCTGCGAAGTGGTTGACTATATGAAATCGCCCTTAAGCTACGAAACGTTCAAAGCACTGATCCATAAATCGGGTTTGAAAGCCGAAGACCTGGTGAGAAAACAGGAAGATTTATACAAAAAAGAACTGAAAGGCAAACAATTAAACGAAGAAGCCTGGATCAGCCTGCTGTTGCAACACCCACAACTGCTTAAACGCCCACTGGTGCAACACGGCAATAAGGTTATCTGGGCCGATCCGCCGGAAGAAATCAATAAAATACTGTAACACAAACACCAGGCATGAGAACCGATCTGAATTACGCAAGTCTTCCCGTGTGGGAGCAAATGATGGAATATGTAAGAGCTATTTATCAGCTCACCGGAAGGTTTCCGGGCGACGAAAAAGATGGGTTGACCCGCAAACTGCGCGACAAAGCCGTTGAAATCCCCGTGCTTTTTGCCTCAGGAACCGTCGGGAAACCCGGCCCTGAATCAAAAAACAACCTCGTTCAGGCCTCACAAGCGCTGATCGAAACCGAAACACTCCTGCTGGTGTGCAAACATTTAGCCTATGTGCAGGATCGTGAGTTTGACGATTTCAAGGAAAAAATCCTGGCAATCAGCAAAGAATTGTACCAGCTCAGCAGTAAAATCAACAGGAACTTTAAATAAATCCCTGCCGGACTGATTTGGAACATACAGAAAACCACAACAACCACATAAAAACAAAAACCATGAAAGTAAGAATCGAAAAAGACACCATGGGGCCTGTTGAGGTTCCTGCCGACAAGTACTGGGGCGCACAGACCGAGCGTTCGCGCAACAACTTCCGCATCGGCCCCGAAGGCTCAATGCCCTCCGAAATTATCATGGCCTTTGCCTACCTGAAAAAAGCAGCCGCCATCACCAATATGGAACTGGGTGTGCTGCCCAAAGAGAAGTGCGACCTGATTGCCGCTGCTGCCGATGAGATTCTGGCCGGCAAACTCAACGACAACTTCCCGCTTGTCATCTGGCAAACAGGATCGGGCACACAAAGTAACATGAACGTGAATGAGGTGATCGCCAACCGGGCACATGTGCTGGGCGGTGGAAGCCTCGACGATGCCAAAAAAACCATCCACCCCAACGATGATGTGAATAAATCGCAATCGTCGAACGACACCTATCCCACTGCCATGCACATCGCCGCCTATAAGATGGTGGTGGAAACCACCCTGCCTGGCGTGGAAATGCTCCGCAATGCGCTGCATGAAAAGGCATTGGCCTTCAAGGACATCGTGAAGATTGGCCGCACCCACCTCATGGACGCCACCCCGCTGACCCTGGGACAGGAGTTCTCGGGCTATGTGGCACAACTCGACTATGGCATCAAAGCGCTCAGAAACACGCTTGCACACCTGAGCGAACTGGCACTGGGCGGCACTGCAGTAGGCACAGGCATCAACACACCCAAAGGTTATTCGGAAAAAGTGGCTGCAAACATTGCCAAACTCACCGGTCTTCCTTTCGTGACCGCACCCAATAAATTTGAAGCCCTGTCGGCACACGATGCCATGGTGGAAACCTCGGGGGCACTGAAGCAGCTGGCAGTGAGCCTGATGCATATTGCCAACAACATACGTCTGCTGGCTTCCGGCCCGCGTTGCGGCATTGGCGAAGTGATCCTTCCGGCCAACGAGCCCGGCTCGTCCATCATGCCCGGCAAGGTGAACCCAACACAAAACGAAAGCCTTTCGATGGTATGCGCTCAGGTGATCGGCAACGACGCCGCCATCACCGTCGGGGGCATGCACGGCCATTTCCAATTGAATGTGTTTAAGCCCGTGATGATCTACAACCTGCTGCAGGCGGCACGACTGCTGGGCGACGCATGTGTGAGTTTCACCGAACATGCCATTGACGGCATCGAAGCCAACGAAGAACGCATCAAACAGAACCTCGAAAACTCGCTGATGCTGGTCACTGCGCTCAACACACACATAGGCTACGACAACGCCGCCAAAATAGCCAAGAAAGCCCATACCGAACACAGCACCCTGCGCCAGGCCGCTATGGAACTCGGCTTGCTCACCGATGAACAATTCACCGAATGGGTTGACCCCAAAAAGATGATCTGATTGATATTTGGATCATTCGTAATGACCGACGGCCGGGGGCGATATGCTTTCAGCCGTTGGTGTTTTAACGGGTTACTTTTCCATTTCTCCCACTCATCGGCCGAGTTACCGTTGAATGATTTTGTTGTTCAACCAACAGTGAACCAATACTGCGTCATTGTTTTGCCACCAGAACACAAAGGATCACAAAGTGTTGTTGTTCAATAATATATCCTTGGTAGTTTCTGGTGTCTCAGAGTCTTTTTGGCAAAGAAAAACAGCTTAAGTCCGTCAAATATATCTTCTGTTGTTGCTGTTGGCGCAATTCCTTTCCATTGCAAACAGGATCTGTCAGGAACACTTTGCTACTTATGCTCCGGAATTTTTTTGCCAGGGCTTATTTATTTGGTGGATTTCATAACTTTACGGCTGGAAAAAACTAATTGAGAAAGTTGTAAACGTCTGAAAACGGATATACCATTGATGTTTTGCAAAAATATTTTAGATTTACTGAAAAAATAAAAAATGACTGTTATCATACATATACAACCAAATTTGGCCGGATATGTATGATTGGGTCATACATATAAACGAGTCGTGCGTAAGTTTAAAGGACAACGTAACCGACAAAAGAACCGTTTAAAATTGTAAATTTGCAAACTTAATAGGACTGACTTCTTGAAAGTAGAACAAAACATATCAAGGTTAAAATATCTGCTGACATTATACAAAATGACAGCAGATGAATTGTTATTGACTATTAGTGAAGGACTTAAAAATCCGTTAACAAAAAGCGACATACTCTCAAATGAAATCAGTGTTAGTCACTTAAAACGTATTGACAAGGTATTCAACAAAGGACTACATTACTATTTAGACCCTAAATCACCAGAAGTTTCTCAAGACGCAAGTATTTTCTTCAGAAAAAACAAATTTGGCACAGACCTAAATATCGGTGCCAAGAAAATCGTAAATCAATTTGAAGAATTCAAAATCTCTCTTTCGGCAATTTCAAAACTTGCTGAAATTAATATTGACAGGACTTTACCAGTATACACGGTAAAAGACGACCCAAAAATTATTGCTAAAAAGATTAGAAAGGATTTATACCCAGAATTCAATCCTGTTCCTAAGGAATTTCTAAGAGCCTTAATTTCAACATTCGCAGAAAACAACATCCTTGTTTTTGAATTTGTGGAAACTTGGAATAAAAAGGAAAAAGCCAATGTTGACGGTTTCTTTTTAAATCCAAATGTTATCGTCCTTAAAAGACAGCAGGCGTCTTTCAGAAGAGAAATTTTTACACTTATTCACGAATTAGGGCATTACCTAATCAACGAAGAAGAAATCGAAGAACTTGATATTTCAAACTTCGCAAATAATAAACTTTCATCAATTGAAAGATGGTGTAATGACTTTGCTTATCATTTTCTTGCAGGTGAATACGATAAATCCTTTGAGCAAATTGACAAGGCAGACGGAAGTAATGACTACCATTTTGAATTGATTGATAGCATTTCCAAGAGAACGCATTTAAGTCAAATTGCTTTATTCACTAAACTCTTATATCAAAAGAAAATTACTCAGAGTAACTACAATAATATAAAAGCCGATTTTGACGAGAAATATCGTTTACGAAAAGAAGAAGAAGAAAAACAAAGAGAGTTAGAGAAGTTGCAAGGAATTCAAAAGGGTGGATCAACTCCAAAACCTATGAATTCACCCTTGCTTGTTTCAACTATTCAGACAGCTTTCTATGAAGGAGTTATAAACGAGTATGACGTTTGCAAAACTTTAAATATTTCACCCGATAAACTTGAAAAGTATTTACAATGAAAGTAGTAATCGACACAAATTCACTCTTGTCGTTGGTTCGTTACTACTTGCCATTTGACAAAAAAGGAGTACTTTTTAACTTCTTCAAAACCAAAATAGAAAAAGGTGAAATAATAATCATTGACAAAGTTTTTCAAGAATGTACTTACAACTCCAAGGGGATTGTGCTTACAACACTTGATTATCTTAACGATAAGACATTTTTGAAATCTTCAAAAGTCCCATACAAGACCGATTCTTTACTTGTCCCTTCGCCAGCAAAATTTTTACGACAAGTAGAAAATCAATTTGTAAATACAGTTGTAAGGCGACAAAAGAAACTTTCTGATACAGAGTTTGAAAATCAAAAGAATTCATTTCTGAATGATGCAGATATGAAGCAAATAATCCTTTGCTTGAATCTCATTAAGGACGGGGAAAGAGTTGTCTTGGTGACAGAAGAAACGGAAAACAGTAACGACAATAAACTTTTCAAGAAAATTCCTGCCATCTGCAAGGAATTAGAAATTGAAACCATGACTTTACCCGAACTAATTGCAAAATATGACGGTATCGACATTGACTTCCAATAGAAAACCTACGCACAACAGCACCTACCCAAAAGTGGCGGTTCAGTGGTTAAATCAAGCTTTGTGTCCGCCTCAGGCGGATTTCTGCTTGGTTGATCCGCCGCGGCGGATGCTCCGAAACCCGCCCGAACGCAAAGCCCGAAACCGTTAAATCGTATTCAAAAACAAATCGTTAAATTTGCCCTTACTACCGATGATCTGTAAATGATCAAATTGTAAAATACGCGAATACAATTGGTTATGGAAACGTTAGTCAAAAGTATAAAACCCCACCGCACAAATGGCACATTTGGTTTTTCCCGACACACGAGCCAACGCTCAAATAAACAAAAGAGCCATTTTTTTATCAACGGTTTTTATACCACTCCACCCAAAAATTCCTATCTTAACCGGCTGAAATGGAACACATCAATAGGTTATGATTCTGAAAGAACTGAAACCCCGTAAGGCACTGAACAAAGCCTTTTTAAAAGTGAAACCGAACAGGACTGAAATTGAAGGTTTCAAGACCAATCTTATTACTTTACTCGACAGGACAAATGACACAGAAAGCGAAGAGTTTCATAAAAACCTGGTTTCAGACTTTCTTAAAGACACATACTACAAGCAAAACCATTTTATAAATACCAAAGGTCGAAACGACCTTGTTATTCATAACGGACCACAAGCAAGCTCAACGGTTGGCGTGATCATCGAAGCCAAAAAGCCGACCAATAAAAACGAAATGATTACCACCAAAAAACTGAATGCAAAAGCATTTCAGGAATTGGTTTTGTATTACCTAAGAGAACGAATTACACATAAGAACCTTGAAGTAAAACACTTGGTGGCGACCAACATAAACGAGTGGTTCATATTTGACGAGCATTTATTTGAAAGACTTTTTGCCCAAAATAAATCGTTTGTAAGACAGTTTGAGAACTTTGAAGCAAGTAAGAAAACAACAGACGTATTTTACAAAGAGATAGCCGAGCCGTTTATTGACAGCATTATTTCTGAAATTGAGTTTACCTACTTCAACATCCAGGACTTTCAAAAACCGTTACGCAATACGGACAAGGCAGACGATAATTCGCTGATTTCTTTATTCAAACTCCTTTCGCCAGAGCATCTGTTGAAACTTCCGTTCACCAACGACAGCAACAGCCTTGACAAACGCTTTTACAGCGAGTTGTTGCACATTATCGGCTTGACCGAAACCAAAGATGGAAGCAAAAAACTGATTGAACGAAACAAAGCAGGTGAACGCCACACAGGAACAATTCTTGAAGATGCCATTATTCAGCTCGACAGCCTGGATAAACTAAGCCGATTGGAGAAGCCTAACCATTTCGGCAACTCACAGCATGAAAGACTTTTTAATGTTGCCCTTGAACTTTCCATTACCTGGATAAACAGAATTTTGTTTTTGAAGTTGTTGGAAGCCCAACTGATTACATACCACAAAGGCGACAAATCATTTTCGTTTCTCAACCTTGAAAAAATCAAGAATTATGACGACCTGAACAGCTTGTTTTTTCAGGTTTTGGCTCGTAAGTATGAAGAGAGAAACGAAGATGTAAAAAAGATTTTTGAGAAAGTGCCTTATCTCAATTCATCGCTTTTTGAGCCGACCGATATTGAACAGCTTACATTGTTTATCAGCAACCTGAAAGACGATAAAACCATTCCGATTTTTTCGCACACCGTTCTGAAAGACCAGCAAGGCAAAAAACGGTCGGGCAACATCTCTACACTTCAATACTTGTTTGAATTTTTAGATGCTTACGACTTTGGAGCAGAAGGCAGTGAAGAGATTCAGGAAGACAACAAAACGCTGATTAACGCTTCGGTTCTCGGATTGATTTTCGAGAAAATAAACGGCTACAAAGACGGTTCGTTTTTCACTCCGGGCTTCATCACAATGTATATGTGTCGTGAAACCATTCGCAAAGCCGTTGTGCAGAAGTTCAATGAAACCAAAAAATGGAATTGCACTACGCTTGAAGAACTTTACGACAAAATTGAAGACCGAAAAGAAGCCAACAAGATTGTAAACAGCATCAAGATTTGCGACCCTGCCGTTGGTTCAGGACATTTTTTGGTTTCGGCACTGAATGAGATGATTGCGATAAAAAGCGATCTCAAAATTTTACAGGATCGTGAAGGCAGGCGCTTGAAAGAATATCATTTTGAGGTTGTTAACGATGATTTGATTGTAACGGATGAAGACGGGGAATTGTTTGAGTACAATCCCAACAACAGGGAGCGGCAACGCGTGCAGGAAACGCTGTTTCACGAAAAGCAAACGATTATCGAAAGCTGTCTGTTTGGCGTTGACATTAACCCAAATTCTGTAAAAATCTGCCGTTTGCGTTTGTGGATTGAGCTTTTGAAGAATGCTTACTACAAAAACAGCACAGAATTGGAAACCCTTCCGAATATTGACATCAATATCAAATGCGGAAATTCGCTGGTGAGTCGTTTTGCCATTGATGCAGACCTGAAACAAGCCTTGAAAAAAAGCAAGTGGACTATGGACAGCTACCGAATAGCTGTTGACACATACCGCAATGCTGAAAACAAGGAACAGAAAAGGGAAATGGAGCGTATAATTGCCGGTATTAAATCGGATTTCAGAAGTGAAATTTCGTTGAACGACCAGAAAGTAAAGAAGCTACGCAAACTTTCAGGCGACTTATATCAAATGACCAATCAAGGGCAACTTTTTGAAATGAGCCACAAGGAAAAAGCCGATTGGAACAAGAAAGTAACGCAACTGACAGAAGAAACTAAAAAACTTGAAAACGAAATTGAAGAAATAAAAGCCAACAAGATCTTCGAAAACGCCTTTGAATGGCGCTTTGAATTTCCCGAAGTGCTGAACGATGATGGCGATTTTGTGGGCTTTGATGTGGTGATTGGGAATCCGCCGTATATCCCGTTGGAAGCATTTGACATTAATGAGCGAAAATATTTCAACGACAAATACACACAATTAGAAAGAAAGTATGAAACATCTGTTCCGTTCATATTGGAAGGGTTAACCATTCTTAATAACTATGGTTTGTTAGCATACATTGCTCCAGTTACTTGGCAAACAGGAGAGAACTATGCAAAATTCAGAAACTATTTTTTTGAAAATCATGGACTAGATAAATTGATAAATCTCCCATTCAATATTTTTGAAGATGCTTATGTAGATACCGCATTATATTTCATTTCAAAGGAGAATAGATCAGAATATTCAATTTATGCTTTTGATAAGAAAGCACAAGTTGATTCATTAGAAAACTTGGGCTATTTTAAATTTAAGGTATCTGAAATTAAATCTCCAGACTATAAATTAATTATTGATAAAACAGCACATCAGTTTTCAAGGTTTGATTCGGAGTTCTTTGTTCCATTTGGTTCAATTACTAAATCAACTCAAGGTTTATCAGGCAGTAACTTTCCTGAAACTTATGATAATAACTCTGATTTTATTTTTCCTTTCCTTGCAAAAGGAAATGTTTATAATTATTGTTTGTTTAAAGATAAGGTTTATAACACAGATTTATCCGATAAAAGAAATCTTATTCAATTCTATCAAGCGGAACCTAAAATTTTAATCAGACGAATAATTAATCGTCAGGACAGGCTTTCAGTAACTTATTGTAGCGAAAAAATAGTATTCAAGAAAGATATCAATCCCTTTATACCAATTGACAATCAGTTTGATTGCCTATTTCTTACAGGCATTATAGCAAGCAAGCTAATTTCATTCATCTATTTAAACTCGTCCTCAATTGCTACAAAAGATGATTTTAGACAAACTACGTTATCAGAGTTAAGAAAACTCCCTATTCCAAATACTTCTGAAAACAAGCAAGTTGAAATAAGTAAAATCGTTAAAAAAATATTGGAAATCAAGGAAACAAAACCTGATGCAAATACAAGCGGACTTGAAAAGGAGGTTGACCAATTGGTTTACCAGCTTTACGGCTTGACGGAGGAGGAGATAAAAATTGTAGAAAACAGGATTTAACGATGAAAATCATTCTATCAGATTTAGAGCGGCATCTTTTTCCTGAGCGATATCCCTTCTACAATGAATATTTCACTGAATGTACAGATTATCTGCGTAATACGGATGACGAATCAGATACAGGCATACAAAATATATCATTTATGATCAGATTAACCAGAATGAGTCTGTCTATTGAACATGCAGAACTTAGAATTGTATGCAACTCGCTTTTTGAAAAGATCGTGGAGCATCATTTTGATTGGCATAAGGCCTACAATTGGCATGAATTGAAACTGTTTATGATGTATTTCATGTTTTTCTCAAGAGCAAAATCAACACAGGAAATCCAACGCCTTTTTTCCGACACAACTACAATATCTCTTCTGCGAAAATATCAACCAACACAAAATCAGCAAAAAACCTTAATTACCATTTAAACCATTTGGTTTACCAGCTTTATGAATTGACGGAGGAAGAGATAAAAATTTTGGAAGCAAAATAATAGCACCTATGAGCAGCATAAAATTATTTGAAAATAGGAGGGTTCGCAGTCAATACGATGCCGATAAAGAGATATGGTATTTTAGCATTGTAGATATTGTTGGAATTTTAACTGACCAGCCAACCGTAGATAGAGCCCGAAACTATTGGAAAGTATTGAAAAGCAGACTAAAAAAGGAGGGAAATGAGTCGGTTACAAATTGTAACCAACTGAAACTACAATCAGATGATGGTAAATTTTATAAAACAGATGTAGGCAATGTAGAAGATATTTTTCGCCTTATCCAATCCATTCCATCACCCAAGGCAGAGCCGTTTAAACAATGGCTTGCTAAAGTTGGCTACGAAAGATTGCAAGAAATAAACGACCCCAGCCAAAGTATAGACAGAGCCAGAGAAAACTGGCAAAAATTGGGCAGGAGCGAAAAATGGATTCAGCAACGAATGACAGGGCAAGAAACCCGAAACAAGCTAACCGATTATTGGCAAGAAAGTGGCGTAAAAAAAGGAGATGAGTTTGCGGCATTAACCAACATTATTCACCAGGAATGGACGGGACTAACCGTAAAAAAACACAAAGACTTAAAAGGGTTAAAATCTCAAAACCTCAGAGATCATATGACTGAGGCTGAATTAATTTTTACCGCGTTGGCAGAACTTTCTACCAGGCAAATAGCCGAATCAACAAAGGCAAAAGGAATTAATGAAAATGCTATAGCCAGTAAAAAAGGCGGAGCTGTAGCCAAAAATGCAAGAAAAGAATTAGAATCAAAAACAGGTAAAAGTGTGGTAACTGGCGAGAACTTTTTGCCACCAGGACACAAAGGATCACAAAGCGATGTTGTTCAATAATATATCCTTGGTGGTTCCTGGTGTCTCAGTGCCTTTGTGGCAAAGAAAAACAGCTTAAGTCCGTCAATTATATCTTCTGTTGTTTTTTTTGGCGTGATTCCTTTCCATTGAAAACGGGATCTGTCAGGAACACTTTGCTGCTTATGCTCCAGAATTTTTTGGCCAGTGATTGTTTATTTGGTGGATTTCATAACTTTACGGCTGGAAAAAACTAATTGAGAAAGTTGTAAACGTCTGAAAACGGATATACCATTGATGTTTTGCAAAAAAAAAAAAATTAGCTTTACTGAAAAAATAAATAAATGACAGTTATCATACACATACAACCAAATTTGGGTGAATAAGTATGATTGGGTCATACATATACGAGTTGGGCGGCATTTGAAAAATGATTTTTTTGAATTATGTTTTAATAATTAAATTCAATTTAGCGATGAAAAACAAAAAAATAATACTCATTACCATTTTCTTTGCGATAATTCTTATTATGCAAAACACTGCATTTTGTGGAGAATATAAAACTATTGATAGCATAGGAATAAACAACGATTTGAATGAACTTGAAAATAATGCATATGACTACTATGCTACAAAAGAATTACTTAACAATTACTTGATTATTTATACAGCAATTATCTCTGCATTAATGCTTTTTTTTACAATTATTATTTCTTTTGTAATTCCTCGAAATATAAAATGGTTAATCAATTATAAAATAAAAAATATAAACAAAAAAGTTGACGCTCTTGAAAAAGAACTTTCTGTAGGATTATTAAAAATTTATGAGACAAATATAAGAGCCGCAAGAAGTCTTTACGAAGATAAGAACTATTCAACTTTTTATAAATTTGTATGGTCATCTAGATTTGTTTTCGCAATAAAAGACTTATACGAGTTTAACCCTTCAGATAATTTAAAAAAAGATTTAATTCTAAGAATAGAAATTGCGTTAGAGGATTTAAAAAAACTTTCTGATGAACAGATTATTAAACTTAAAGAATTCGAGAATTTAGGTGGGATAATATCTAACTTGAAAAAATTAAGTATAGACACAGATAAGGAAATAAATGAAGCATCTACAGTTTTATTAATAGAATTTCTGAACAAAATAAAAGAATAAAAACGTTGCACAACAAGGGGTGTAACCAATTTGGGATGAATGGGTTAGGTGATCGGGTTGGCACCCTGGGAGCTTCTTATCGGGGGATAAATACCAAGCCCCGCGCCACCAAATTTGTCACACCCCCAGCCGTTAAAGCGTATGCCAAAACAAATCGTTAAATTTGCCCTTACTACCGATGATCTGCAAATGATCAAATTGTAAAATACGAGAATACAATTGGTTATGGAAACGTTAGTCAGCATTGTAAGAGTTGTCGTGTCATCATGATAAATTGGATTAAAATCGAATTTTTGTAGAAATTATAATGTGATTTGACAATATGACAAATAAAACACAAATAGAAGTTGAAAATAAACTCATTTCGATAGTTAAACAAGATGAGCAAGACTATATCTGCTTGACTGATATGGTAAGAGATGAAGAGGGTACAGACCATATTCGAAATTGGATGAGGAATCGTAATACTGTGGAATTTATAGGGTTATGGGAAGCTTTGAATAACCCGAATTTTAAACATGTCGAATTCGACACCTTTAGAAAACATTCTACCTCGCATCAATCCGCCACTACGCCAAGCCGCCATCCGTTAGCGCTCATTGTAAAGAGACACAACAGCTAAGATAAAGACGAATGAAAACCAAACAAGAACAACTCATTCTAACTACAATTTCTTTTTGTAACTTTGACACCTGGTGACATAAAAAATGGCAAAAAGCAGAAAACTAAACGTAAACGAATCCTCGATAACTGTAATCAATCAAAATGAAACTGACTATATAAGTTTGACCGATATGACAGCTTCTTTTCGCGAAGGAAGCGGGCTAATCGGTAAGTGGGTTACGAACAAAAATACATTGGAATATATTGGTGTTTGGGAAAAAATCAACAACCCAATTTTTAATTACCCCGAATTCGGGGTAATTACCCAAGAGGCAGGAGTGAATAGATTCATAATGTCTGTCGGACAATGGATTGAACGAACAAGTGCAGTTGGTATGCTTGTAAGAGCAGGCCGTTACGGTGGTACATTTGCGCACAAAGACATTGCATTCCACTTCGCAATGTGGCTAAGTCCTGAGTTTCAAATATTCTTGGTAAATGAATTTCAACGCCTGAAAGACGATGAAAACAACCGACTGAAATTGGAGTGGAACTTACAAAGGACATTAGCTAAGGTAAATTACCATATTCACACAGACGCCATCAAAGAAAACCTGATTCCTCAAGAAATTACCAAACAACAAGCAAGTTTTGTTTATGCCAATGAAGCCGACTTATTGAATGTAGCTCTTTTCGGAATTACGGCAAAAGAATGGAGGGAAAGAAATCCCGAACAAAGTGGAAATATAAGAGATGATGCGACATTGGAACAATTAGTTGTATTGAGCAATATGGAAAGTATTAATGCCTTACTTATCCGACAAGGACTAATGCAAAAAGAACGTCTTATCGAACTAAACAAAGTTGCGATAACCCAAATGAAATCCTTACTTGAGAGTAACGCAATGAAGAAACTGAAATAAACGGACGAAAAAAGCAACGAACTGCCAATAATCAGGCTTCGTGTGGTCGAGGGACGAGACCCAACTGTTGCCATGTTGAACGAAATCCCGCTCTTTGAAACTTTTTAGAAGGCTTAGTTGAAGTATGGGGCTTCATTTTCAGAAGTGTTGCAACAATGAAGCTGAGATGTTGATTTTTGGTATTCTGAATTGATGAAGTCGTTAATGCTATGCATCATTTTGCCTTCCTTGCAACCATTTTGGCGAATGGAGAAAAAACCTGCGAAAAATTTCTTTGAAAAAATGCGATGCTTACAATGGAAGTATTTGCTAATTTTATCGGGATAATAACGCAGTTAAATTGGAAATTAGGTGGTTATAGGACCTGTCCACCTCTGGAGGACGAACTGACGTTGTCCACTATGCAAAGAGAATGACATGACCCAAAATTCAAGAATATGAAAATGATTATTCCATTCCTATTATTGTCAATATTAGTGACTACGGTTATTAGAGGCCAAAGTTGTCTTCCAGAAGGAATTAAATTTACTACACAAGAACAAGTCGACAACTTTCAAACAGACTATCCGGATTGTTCAATTATTGAAGGGTATATAGAACTTAATGGAACCAATATTTCAAGCTTAACAGGATTAAGTTCTATTACAAATATAATGGGTACTCTCATAATTAATGGTACGAGCATCACAAATTTTGGAGGACTTGAAAACCTTTCAAAAATTGGAGGTGATTTAATAATAATTAGCAATGATATGTTAATAAATTTATCCGGACTCGATCAACTAGATTCAGTTTGTGGAAATCTTACTATTGGATGGAATGACTTACTCCCAAGTCTTTCAGGAATTGATAGCATAAACTCAGAATGCATACAGAACTTATATATCCGTGCTAATAACTCATTAACAGATTGCAGTGTTCAAAGCATCTGCGTTTACCTTAACTCGCCGAATGGAACAGTATATATCTTCGATAATGCATCTGATTGTAATAGTAGAGACGAAGTTGAAAATTTATGCCAAACCGACATTCAGGAAAATATTTCCCCAAAGCACTCAATATATCCAAACCCAGCAACTGAGAATATTAATATAAATATTGAAAATAATGAAGCAGTTGAGCAAATAAGGTTATTCAACCAATTTGGACAAGTGGTTCGACAATTTAAACAAGACATAAAACAAATTAACATATCTGACTTACAACCCGGAATATACTATATTGAACTTGAATTGAAAAATAAAATATATAGAGATGTACTTTTAATAAAATGAAGCACAGTGCGCAACAAAAAATATAGTGCATTTGGCAGATAGTGCTATAAATGAAGATGATAACAATTATGAAACATAGAAGTAACTTGAAAGATTGGAGTATCCAAATGCCAATGATGATTGTATATTTGCGGGTATTAAAAGTATTGCTATGAGCAAAGAAACAGCCATAAAACTCTTCGAACAAAAGCAAATACGCTCTGTTTGGAAGGAAGAAGATGAGAAATGGTATTTCTCCATAATAGATGTTATTGAAGTTTTAATCGGTACCGACCGCCCACGTAAATATTGGAGCGACCTGAAAGCAAAGCTGCAAAAAGAAGGCAGCGAACTGTCCGAAAAAATCGGACAGTTGAAATTAGCTGCCGATGATGGCAAAATGCGATTGACCGATGTTGCCGATACCGAGCAGCTTTTTCGGTTAATCCAAAGCATCCCTTCGCCCAAAGCCGAACCCTTTAAAATGTGGCTGGCACAGGTTGGACGTGAACGCATAGACGAGATTGAAGACCCTGAACTTGGAATAGACCGGTTAATGGAAATATACTTGCGCAAAGGCTACAGCAAAGAGTGGATAAACCAGCGTTTAAAAAGTATTGAAGTCCGCAAGGAATTAACCGATGAATGGGAAAACCGGGGCGTGCAAAAAGGCCAGGAATTTGCAATCTTGACAGATGAAATTACAAAAGCATGGAGCGGCTATACAACCAAGCAATACAAGAACCTGAAAGATTTGAAGAAAGAGAACCTTCGGGACCACATGACCAATCTTGAACTGGTACTCAATATGCTTGCAGAAGCCACAACAACCGAGATTTCTAAAGAGAAGAAACCGAAAACATTTGTTGACAACGTTCGTATCGCTCACCAAGGAGGTGCAATTGCCGGAAATACCAGGCGGGAAATTGAAGAAAAAACAGGGAAAAGCGTTGTTACAAGCCGAAATGCAAAACAACTTGATAAAAAGAAGAATAAAGAAATTGATACTAAATAACATTTTAGCCATCGATTTACAGCCTCACATAATTAGGTATCCCACCCGACTTATCAACCATAGACCATAGAAGCCTGGTGAAAAGTGTGTCTGTCCCAAAACTTAGAAGGCCTGAATAAGTCGCAGGCTGAAAGAAGGAAGTGCCGGCATTAATGAACCTCACACCCAATATATCTTTTTCGTGCATCCTGGTGCCTTTGTGGCAGAACAAACCACTCCCCACAAATAATTTCAGTGAACTTCAAAAGGCGGCCGCCAAAGGATTTATCAGGCAGCAGGCAAATATCTCTGATGCAGCTTGCACAACCGGAAATTTGGATACTTTTAACCCCTGAAACATTAACATCTGAAGACCATGAATGACAACACCGGATTTAAATCAATCCTTCATTCTTTTGCGCTGCTGCTGGGGCTTATCCTGCTGGGTTTCTTTGTGTACAAAGGCATGAAAACCTTCAGCGACAAAGACCGTGTGGTAACCGTAAAAGGTCTGGCCGAAATGAATATGATGGCCAATGCTGCCACCATCACCCTTGATTTCTCCTTCTCGGGCGATGACCTGCAAGCACTAATGAAACAAACGGAAACAAAGAAAAGCGCCATCCTTGACTACCTGACCAGCAACGGATTTGCCCCGGACGAAATAACAACCAACAACCTTGACGTCACCGATCGGCAGCGCTACTACGAAAACCAATGGATGGACGGAAAGACAGTACAGGTGAAAATTGACAGATACACGGTATTTCAAAGTCTTGCCGTTCAGTCGAAAGATGTGCAGAATACCGAAAACAGAACGTCACGGATCAAACTCGACCTGGTCAGCAAGGATTTAACCTGCAACATCTACACCAACTACATCTTCCCCGAACTGAATGACATCAAGCCGCAACTCATTGCCGAAAGCACCAAAAACGCGCGTATTGCCGGTGAGCAGTTTGCCAACGATTCGCAGGCTAAGCTGGGGAAGATCAAAACAGCTTCACAGGGACAAATCACCATAGCCGGAAGATATTACTACGGTGAAGAATCGAGTGATATTCCCAAAGAACCGTACATCCAGAAAGCAAGGGTAGTAAGTACGATTGTGTTCTTCCTTGAATAGCCCCACACACAGCCTGAAACACATAAGGATCAGGCTTTCTTTCAGTGCAAACGGTCTATTGACAGCCAGACAGGCTAAACCCGACAAGTGCAAGACCAGCTGACTTTATCGAACAAAGAATCAGCTGATTTAGTTCCGGATCACAAACTTTCTGGTCAATTTTTCGCCCGAAGCTTCCACGTTCAGCAAGTACACTCCATCCGGAAACGCTGAGGTATCCATTGGCAGCGAGGATCCTGCCAGCATGC
>Ga0351901_1048_pt1 | contig 40519 bp, 34 predicted proteins | sample BONcelHT113001D4_FD_206875 | JGI IMG/M metagenome (GOLD analysis project Ga0351901, IMG submission 206875) | Enriched cells from coal bed in the Powder River Basin, Montana, United States - BONCAT cells T11 rep1 HSBNCT.T11.300.1.D4 ...
CCTTCAGAATGTGGTTACTTCATGATACCCTGTGATTTTGTCATCAGAATTTCCATTTGTTGTGCGCTACTTTTCTGCGTTGGTTGTGGGCAAAGTCTTTTTTCCCTGGAAAAGAAAAATGAGGCTGCGCCCCAGTCTCGCGCGATCGGCAACACGTCATCTGTTCCAATGTCCACGTTGCCGGCACCGGCTGAAAAAAAGCCGGTTCGTTATGATGCCGGTTCCGACTATACTGTTTCTTATCACAATAAAGTCCTTACGGAGGATGTTACCTGGCGCGGAAGAGTTCTGGTTACCGGCGTTCTGACCATTGCTCCCCATGCTACCGTGAATATCGTGCCGGGTACCGTGATTTCATTTGTTCCGGACCCGAATGGCTACCAGGAGGGCGCTCTCCTCGTGAAAGGTCGTATTGCCGCAGTGGGGACAGCCGATAAACAGATAATTTTCAAAGCTGCAACATCCGACATCAGCCCGGACGCCTGGCAGGGAATCATTGTTCTCGGCAGTGAGAAGGTCAATGTCTTTGAATATTGTCGGATTGAAGGTGCGACCGTCGGTCTGGATTCCATTTTTGCGACACTTTCTCTGAAACACACCTTTATTCGTAGCTGCAGAACCGGGGCTCGCCTCCAGAATTCACTGTTTCAGGCCATGAACGGAGGGGTCAGCGGATCTGATGTGGGCTATGTTCTGCTGGACAGTGAATCGAATCTCCGGGACGTATCCTGTACCGGCAACATCATGGGGGTGTCACTGTCCCGCGGGTCCTTGCGTGTAAAGGGTTCTTCCTTTGCGGGAAATACTGCCCGCGCTCTGGATGCTGTTGATTCGAAGGTCAAAATCACGGGTGCAGTTTTTTTGAAAAACGGCACCGGCATTGCTCTTGTCGGCTCCGAGGGAGTTATCGAAGCCAGCAAATTCGTCGAGAATCGCGAGTATGGTCTTCAGCTTGTCAACTCAAGGATGAAAATTTCCGATAATCTCATATTTATGAATACAGGTATCGGAATTATGTCTGATAGTGCTGGTTCGGCAGCCTGGGGCAACAATATTTCCCGTAATGGACTCTATGACTTCTATAATGCCGGGTCCGAGGATTTTCGAGCCATTGGCAACTGGTGGGGAGCGTCAGCGGGAAAAGGTCAGAAAAGACGGATCTTCGACAAGGCAGTTGACCCGAGCCGTGGTTCGGTTCTGACCGCTCCGGAGCTTCCTGCTCCGCCAGCAGATGCTCTCTGACAGTATTTCAAGAAATTCAGTACATGCTTTTTCCAGGAAAGGTTCCCATGAAAACTTTCGTGCTTGATACGAATGTCCTGCTCCATGATCCCTATGCATTATTCCAATTTCAGGAAAACAATATTCTGATTCCGATTACCGTTATCGAGGAGATCGACCGCTTCAAAAAAGATATGAATGAAACAGGCCGTAATGCCCGGCAGGTATCGAGAATTCTCGATGAGTTGCGCCAGAAAGGTTCCCTTTCGGCGGGAATTGCTCTTGAGAGTGGTGGAAACTTGCGGGTTGCATTGCTTAATAACGAGATGTTGCGACATATCCCCTCCGAACTCAATGATCAAAAAAGTGATAACCGGATTCTTGCCGTAGCAGTCGAGGCAAAAAGCGCAGTAGATCAGATGCCGGTGATACTGGTCACGAAGGACACCAATCTTCGCATCAAGGCGGATGCGATCGGTCTCGTTGCGGAGGATTACGAGTCGGATAAGGTAGATATCTCGGAACTGTATAGCGGGTTCAGCGAAATTGACGTTTCGTCGGACACGGTGGACCGTTTTTACGGGCAGGGTTGGGTCGATGCTCCGGGAAACCTGCTGCCGAACCAATATGTGGTTATACTTTTTCTGTTAATTTGCTTGACACCCCATATATCTTGTGGTTTATTGCATACCATCATACAAAATATAGTATATTATTGTCATAAGCTGAATACACTTGGAAGAGAAGGAGGAATAAGTCGTCATGGTAAAAACAAAGAGTTCCGTTCAGCAGCTGCACTTGTCGAAGAACGCGATCACCGTCCTGGAGAAGCGCTACCTGAAACGTGATCATGCCGGCAAGGTTCTTGAAAAACCCGAAACAATGTTTCAACGGGTCGCCAGCGCCATCGCTTCCGCTGAACTGAACTTTTCCCCGGAGGCCGACGTAGCAGCTCTCACGGGAAAGTTTTACGACATGATGGTCAAATTCGAATTTCTCCCGAACTCACCTACACTCATGAATGCGGGTCGTGAGCTGGGCCAGCTCTCTGCATGCTTTGTCTTACCTGTTGACGACTCAATTGAAGATATATTCGACGCAGTCAAGAATACCGCTCTCATCCACAAATCAGGCGGAGGAACCGGTTTTTCCTTTTCTCGCCTTCGTCCGGCTAACGACGTGGTAATGTCCACAACCGGCATCTCCAGCGGCCCAATCTCATTCATGAGAGTTTTTGATATTGCCACCGAAACCATCAAGCAGGGCGGAACCCGTCGTGGCGCAAATATGGGCATACTGCGGGTAGACCATCCGGACATCATGGATTTCATCATGTGCAAATCCGACCAGACCCAACTCAACAATTTCAATATTTCGGTCGGCTTGACCGAAGCCTTCATGAAAGCGGTTGAGCATGACGAAGAATATGATCTGCTCAACCCGAGAAGCGGCGAAGTCGCAGGTTCTTTGAATGCTGCAAAAGTTTTTCATCGAATCGTCAAACAAGCCTGGAGCAATGGCGAACCGGGAATTGTCTTTCTTGATCGTCTGAACAGGGACAACCCGACGCCCCACATCGGAGAGATCGAATCAACGAATCCATGCGGTGAACAGCCTCTCCTGCCCTTTGAGTCCTGCAACCTGGGCTCCATCAACCTCGGGAAGATGGTTAAGGACGGGGAGGTCGACTGGGAAAGACTTACCGAGATCATCCATCTCGCAGTCCGTTTCCTCGACAACGTGATTGAATCCAACAACTACCCGTTGCCGCAGATCAAGGAAATGACACGCGGTAACCGAAAAATCGGCTTGGGCGTCATGGGTTGGGCAGACATGCTCATCATGCTGGGCGTCCCCTATAACTCGCAGGAAGCCATAACTCTTGGCGAAAAAGTCATGAAATTCATCAACGACGAAGGTCACACGGCTTCTCGTGCCTTGGCCTTTGAGCGCGGATCATTTCCGAACTTTGCCGGCTCGATCTACGATAAGCCTGGAGCTTCACCCATCAGGAATGCCACCGTCACGACCATCGCCCCAACCGGAACGATATCCATTATCGCCAACGCGTCATCAGGTGTCGAGCCGCTCTTTGCCGTCTCCTACGTACGGCAGGTGCTGGACAATAATATTCTGGTAGAGGTAAACCCCCATTTTGAAAGAGTTGCCAAAGAACGCGGCTTCTACACGCAAGAGCTGATGCAGCGTATCGCCGAACATGGCACCATCCACGATATGGATGAGATACCCGAAGACGTACGCAGGATTTTCGTCACAGCCCATGATATCAGTCCGGAAACCCATATCGATATGCAGGCGGCTTTTCAGAGACATACCGATAATGCCGTAAGCAAGACGGTAAACTTCTCGAACGACGCGACCTATGACGAGGTGGAAAAGGTCTTCATGCTTGCCTACAAGCTTGACTGTAAGGGAGTCACCATCTATCGCGACGGATCAAGGGACATGCAGGTCCTCTCCACCGTGAAGAAGGAAGCAGAGCCGGTAGCCGTGGATGACAAAAAAGTGATAAAGCTCATCAAAAGGGAACGGCCAAAAGCGTTGAAAGGCACAACCTATCAGATGCAGACCGGCTGCGGCCCTCTTTATGTCACCGTCAATGAAGACAATTCCGGGCTTTTCGAGCTGTTCACCACCATGGGAAAAGCCGGCGGATGTGCCGCTTCCCAATGTGAGGCCATCGGACGCATGGTTTCACTTGCCTGGCGGAGCGGTGTCCAGGCACGCCAGGTAATCAAACAGCTCTTGGGCATCTCGTGCCATGCACAATCGGGTTTCGGCGAAAACAAAGTCCTCTCCTGCGCCGACGCAGTTGCCAAAGCCATCCAGGCGCATACGAAACTGAGTGATTCCGAAGTCGACTATGAAGAAAAGCCCTTTGATCGGGGTGCCTGCCCTGAATGTGGCGGGGTCGTTGAACATGAAGGCGGCTGTTGTGTCTGCCGAGTTTGCGGATTCAGTGAATGCGCGTAAACTGAATACATATCAGGACACAAAAAAGCCCGCGTAGTGCGGGCTTTTTTGTGTCCTGTTGCTCATAACAACTTTCCCAAAGATCCTGTCTCTTTATTACACGAGTGAAGCAGAAACTTCGGCTGAGACACGAGCGATATTCAGGTGTCACCCTTGAGTCGAAGTGCCTGATCATACACTTTTCCCTTCGGGACTCCGGTTTCCTGTGCAACCTTGCGTACCGCGTCCTTTACCGTAATTCCTTCAAAAAAAAGGTAGCGCTGGAGCAAGTCCGCGACAGCATCATCGCGAACCGCCGGAGTTTCTTCTGAAGGGCCAATCAGCAGTACAATCTCGCCCTTCAGTTGTCGCCCATGCAGTGCAGCGAGAATCGTCGAAACCCGTCCCCTCAGCAGTTCTTCATAAATCTTGGTTATTTCGCGTGCCACAACCACATTTCGATCGCCGAATATATCAGCGATATCCGTGAGCGTCGCCATCAGCCGGGACGGAGCTTCATAGAGGATCAGAAGGCGCTTTTCTTCCTTCAGCATCGCAAGTTTCTCGCGTCGTTTCCCTCCCCGGTTCGGCAGAAAACCCTCAAAAGCAAACGAGTCAGTCGGCAGCCCGGAAACCGAAAGCGCGGCAACCGCGGCACAGGCACCGGGGATGGGAACAACCGGAACGCCGACCGCGACAGCATCCCTCACCAGCTGGTAGCCTGGATCGGAAATACAGGGCGTGCCGGCATCCGAAACCAGTGCGACGGAAATTCCGTCTTTCAGCTTATCAAGGATCAGCGTCCCTTTGACCGTTTTATTATGATCGAAATAGGAAGTAAGCGGCTTGGATATGCCGAAATGGGTAAGTAGTTTCCGGGTATGCCGCGTATCTTCGGCAGCAATCAGATCAACCTCCCGGAGAATTCTCACGGCACGTACGGTCATATCCTCAAGGTTGCCAATGGGTGTAGCGACTATGTACAAAGTGCCAAAGTTCATGATAGTTTCAATAGCTTCTGCTAATAGGCCAGCTCAAAGGCGTCTTTTATATGGTTAACAACGGGCTCACTGTTACGGAGAACCAAGGCTATTACGTCGAAACGCGCAGGTACTTCCAGCAGTTTGTTCTGTGACAGGTAGGTAAGTGCTGCCTTGGATATCTGCCGCTGCTTGAATGGCGTTACAGAAAGCTGCGGAGGGCCGTACGAAGTGCCTCTCCGCGCTTTGACTTCAACAAAAACCAGAACCGACCCATCCCTGGCTATAATATCAATCTCACCGCATCGACAGCGATAATTGGTCTGGATGATCTTGTATTTCAAGCCCTTCAGGTACGAGGCGGCAAACGTCTCCCCCTGCTTCCCCAGTGACTTGTCTTTCGAGAAAACACCGGCGCTCACTCCTGCCCTCTGACATGTTCCCGAACACCTCGAAAGGTCATCCGATGAACCGGACAGGGACCAAAGGAGGCTATCGATCCCAAATGGGCAGGCGAACCGTAGCCCTTATGCACTGGAAAACCGTACTGGGGATATTTTTCTCCGAGAGCCACCATAAGCCTGTCACGCGTTACCTTGGCGATAATGGAAGCGGAGGCAATGGAAACGCTTGCCGAGTCACCTTTTTTAATTGTTTGGGCTGGTATGCTGAGAGGTGGGGAAGAGATGCCGTCAATAAGAAGGAAGTCCGGAACAACCGGTAATGAATCAACAGCTGCTGTCATTGCTTGCAGGGTTGCCTGGAGGATATTTATCTGATCAACCAGCAACGAATCTCCGTAGCCGATTCCCACAGCGACGGCCTGGCTCATGATTTTATCAAAAAAAAACTCTCGTTGCCGAGGCGTCAATTTTTTCGAATCGTCGATTCCGGCATAGTCTCCATCCGGGGCAAGGATCACGGCAGCTGCCACGACCGGTCCTGCCAGTGCGCCGCGACCCGCTTCGTCGACGCCTGCAATGGCAGTATAGCCGCGATGCATGGCACGTTTTTCATACGCAAACAGATCGCGGGGAGCTTCTTCGAATAGAATTCCCGACATGTGACCCCTGTGACAGGAAGCCCGAGTAACGCAGGCACCCCTTTTGCACCACAAAAGACAAGGCCCCGGAAGACCGGGGCCTGAGATGTCAGTTATTGTGCAACGTATTTTTTCTCGCGAATCCTTGCAGCTTTACCGCGAAGCTTGCGCAGATAGTAGAGCTTGGCACGGCGAACCTGGCCGCGGGTAACAACCTGAATAGTATCAAGAATTGGCGAATGAAGCGGGAAACAGCGCTCCACACCGATACCGTTTGAAATCTTTCGCACGGTAAAGGATTCACGAATGCCGCCGTTCTGCCGTTTGATAACAACACCCTGGAAAGCCTGGATTCTTGTTTTGTCACCTTCCACGATCTTTACCTGAACCCGTACCGTATCACCCGGTTTGAACGGAGGGATATCTTTCCTCATCTGCTCAAATTCAATAAAGTCAATCTTGTTCATTTCTTTTCCTCCCCTATGTTTTGCAAGGTTTCTTTCTTTGTTGGTAATCACTACTAAAGTATCGTACAGCTGGACTTACTCGCCTAGGTTCCTAGAAGTCTGTCGATAATGATTGAGGCTGCAGACCGTACTGACAAATGGTTGTAGTCACCCGGACCGGTAATCGGGGCCAGTACGTAATCGGAACCGGCAAGCACTGTATCCGTCAGACCCCAGCCGGTCCCAAGCAGAAGCAGGTAGTTCGTGCCTTCCTTTTTCAGCAACCGGGACAACTCGTTATAGGAGACAGCATTCGGAGCTCCCTTTGCTCCGGTAGCAACTGTTCGCACAGATTCTCCGAACTCCCGCTTCATATCGGCAAGCGCATCTTCAAGCGTTTCGGTAACAGTCATCAAATCAAGGGCAGCTTTTCTTTTCGGGTTATAGTCAGCACCCCAGCCCTGCTGCCAATGGCGGGAGATGCGGAGAGCAAGTTCCCGCTGCTCAGGAAGAGGAGTCACGACATAATACCGGACAAGGCCATAGGTCTTCGCGAGTCGCGCTATGTCGTGCAGGTCAAAATTGGTGACGGCAGAGGCTACAATCCGTTTATTTTTGTCATACACAGGGTAATGGAGCAGCGCAATAGCCAGCTTGGCTCCCCTGTTGTTTTCAGTCTTGAGATCCTCCACCGTTGCGCAGTATCCTTATAAATTGTTTATCTTCCTCGGTCAAGTCCGCAGTATCAAGCAGTTCAGGTCTCATGAGAAAGGTTCTGCGGAGTGACTCGCGACGTCGCCAGCGTTCAATCTCCAGATGATTGCCGGAAAGGAGAACCGAAGGCACCGTTGCTCCGCGAAACTCCGGTGGTCGCGTATACTGCGGGTACTCGAGAAGACCATTGCCGAAAGAATCATCCAGAGCGGATTCACAGCTCCCGAGAACACCCGGAATGAGCCGCGAGACAGCATCAACCAGGACGACAGCCGCCGGTTCACCGCCGGTCAAGACAAAATCGCCGATCGATATTTCCATATCGACGAAAATCTCCCGTACTCGCTCATCAACACCCTCATACCGCCCGCAGATGATTATCAAGCCATCCTCACAGGCCAGTTCCTGTACCAGAGACTGACTGAGCGGACGTCCGCCGGGTGTCGTGAGGATAACTTTCGATAACGGCCTGGCTGCCTTGACCGACTCGATGCAGGCGGTCAAAGGCTCAACCTTCATTACCATTCCGGCTCCGCCGCCATAGGGATAGTCATCGGTTACCCGGTGCTTATCGAAGGCAAAGTCGCGGATATTATGGAGAGCAATATCAACCAGCCCCTTTTCAACGGCCTTTTTGATGATGCTCTCGGTAAAAGGCCCGGTGAACATTTCGGGGAAGAGGGTTAACAGATCAAATTTCATAAATCAAGAAGCCCGTCCGGAGGACGTATAATCATTCTTTTGTCATCCAGATTAACGGCAAGAACCACTTCATCCGTTGCTGGAATCAGTATTTCACGATCACCAGCCTTTACTACATACACATCGTTACTTCCCGTTTCGAAAATATCCACCAACTCCCCGAGAGTCTCGCCATCCTCGGTCTGCACATCAAGTCCCAGTAGATCACACCAGTAAAATTCGTCCTCAGGCAGTTCGGGAAACTGGTCACGTCGTATGTAAACCTCCCGACCCGTAAGAGAAAGCACCTGGTTGATGTCGTCAAAAGACTTCAATGTGACGAGGACCTGTTTTTTATGCTCTACAGCTTTTGTTACCTCGTAGGAATCGTACGGTCCTCCTGGAACACGCAAGAGAATTGTGCGCAGGGAGGTTATACTGGCAGAATCACCGGAATAGGGAATTATTCGCACCTGCCCCCTGATACCGTGGGGGCCCAAAACCTTGCCTATGGGAATCAGTTCATGAGCCTCAGGCATTATTCAACAATCTTGAGAATTGCCTTCTTGTTGCTTTTCGTCGAAACCGCGTTGAGGAGCGTACGAATTGCCTTCGCGGTCCGCCCCTCCTTGCCAATAATCCGGCCCATGTCTTCTTTGGCAACCGTTAGTTTGATAACGGTTGTATCATTCTCCATTTCTTCGGTTGCATTCACCATACTTGGATCGTCGACAAGAGCCTTGGCAATGATTTCTACGAGTTCTTTCATGATGGCATCCTCTGTGCGAGTGGAATATCCGGCGAACCGGAAAAACGGAACATCATGCTGCCTTGGTTACGAATTTCTGCCAAATACCTGATTTCTTCAACATCTGCTTAACGGTATCAGTTGCCTGAGCACCTTTCGCCAGCCACTCAAGGGTCTTGCTTTCTTCGAACTTGAAAGCAGCAGGCTCCTGGTTCGGGTCATAGCTGCCAACCCTCTCGATGAAACGGCCATCTCTTTTACAACGCTCATCAGCAACTACTATCTGATAATACGGTTTCTTTTTTACGCCAGCACGGGCAAGTCTAATCTTTACAGCCATTGTATCCTCCTGTTAATAAACTTCGTATGATTTTTTCGTAAGTGTATGTGAAAAGGGAGACGCTTTAGAAAGGAGACATCCCTTTCCGCAATCCTCCCATCCTCTTCATAAGTCCTTTCGGACCCATTTTCTGCATATGCTTGACAAGCTTGAGCGCTTCGGCGAAACGCTTCAACAGCTGGTTTACTTCCTGCACCGTCGTGCCGCTGCCCTTTGAGATTCGCAGTCTGCGGCTGCCATTAATTATCGACGGATTCGCGCGCTCCTGACGAGTCATGGAATCGATAATTGCCTCTATCCGTTTCAATTCCTTTTCGCTGGGACCCGCACCCTCCATCTGCTTCATCATCTTTCCCATACCGGGTATGAGACTCATGATTGACTCGAGAGAGCCCATCTGTTTCATCTGCTGCAACTGGTTTCTGAAGTCTTCTAGGTCAAACTGGTTTTTCTTCAACTTTTGCTGAAGCTTCAGCGACTCACCCTGATCGAAGGTCGCCTGGGCTTTTTCAATAAGGGTTAAAACGTCTCCCATGCCAAGGATACGGGAAACGAGCCGGTCGGCATGGAACACCTCGAGCGCATCGAGCTTTTCACCGAGTCCGACGAATTTTACCGGCTTGCCGAGAACCGCTTTAATGGAAAGGGCAGCGCCCCCTTTTGCATCGCCATCGAGCTTGGTGAGAATGACACCGGTAAGGTCGAGACTCGAGTCAAAGCCGGTAGCAACATTAACTGCTTCCTGACCGGTCATGGCGTCGGCCACGAACAGGATTTCTACAGGATCCACCGCATCCTTGATCTGCACCAGCTCCTGCATCAGAACTTCATCAATCTGAAGGCGGCCGGCAGTATCGAAGAGTACCGTATCAAATCCCGACAGGGCGGCATATCGCAGGGCATCACGACAAATGTCCACCGGATTCTGGTCAGCACGTGAATCGAAAACTTCCAGGGACAGCTGACTGCCCAGAGTTTTTAACTGTTCGATCGCCGCAGGTCGGTACACATCGGCAGAAACCAGCAGGGGCTTTCTTCGCTGAGCCTTGAGGTACCTGGCAAGTTTGCCGCAACTGGTTGTCTTGCCGGACCCCTGCAAACCCACAAGCATGATCGCCACGGGAGGCTTTGCCGCCAGGTTGAGAGAGTTGTCCTCACCGCCACCCATGAGGGACACAAGTTCGTCATGAACGATCTTGATAACCTGCTGGCCCGGAGAAAGACTCTGCAGAACCTCGGAGCCGATTGCACGGTCCTTCACGCGGCCGACAAAATCCCTGACAACCTTAAAATTGACGTCAGCCTCCAGGAGAACCAGCCGCACTTCCCGCAATGCGTCCTTGATGTTCTCCTCGGTCATGACCCCCTGACCACGAAGCTTCTTGAAAACCTGGTCGAGCTTGTCGGAAAGACTATCAAACATGTATATATCTCGATTTATGACCCGAACAGGATCGACTTTTAAAACCCATGGGAGATAAACTACTCCCTGTAAAGCGGTTTATCCTAAATGAATACTCCGTGCCTTGTCAAGCTAAAAATCGCAATCAAATTCGCGCCAATTCAAGCCGGGCCCGGTTCCGCACAGGCTCTTCCAGCCCGATCAGCAGAGGTTTCCCCGGGAGGGTTCGAATCAGCGCCATCATTCCCGCCAAGAGCCTAGTCCTACATGATATGCGCCACGGCTTCCCGCACATCCTCGACGAAAACGATTTCCATATCCCCTTTCACGGCAGCGGAAATTTCCGACATATCAACCTGGTTTCGGGCAGGAACAACAATTTTTTTCACCCCTGCCCTTCGTGCGGCAAGGATCTTTTCCTTGAGCCCGCCTATGGCAAGCACCCGTCCGGAAAGGCTTATTTCGCCGGTCATGGCAACATCCCGCAGCGCAGGACGGTTCGTCAGGAGTGAGACTATGGCCGCGGCCATGGTTATCCCCGCCGAGGGACCATCTTTTGGAATTGATCCGGCAGGAACGTGGATATGGATATCCATCGTGCGAAACATGTCGCTGGGGATATCCCATTCGGCACAATGGGCACGGACGAAAGAGAGGGCAGCTCGTGCCGACTCGCGCATAACCTCTCCCAAAGAGCCGGTGAGAATCAGTTCACGTCTGCCGGGCATCCGGGTCGCCTCGACAAAAATGATGTCCCCCCCGGCTTCGGTCCAGGCAAGCCCGGTCACGACACCCACCCGGTCCTTTTCCGACGCCACTTCGTTGAAATATTTTCGGGGGCCGAGAAATTCCTCCACAACACTGGGAGTGATCAGATCGCGAGGGGGCACATTCCGGGTTATTTCCTTGGCGATCTTGCGACAGATGGAGGCAATGCTTCGCTGGAGATTTCGCACCCCGGCCTCTCGGGTATAATCCCTGATAATCCTGTAGACGGCTTCCTCTTCAAAACCCGGAGGCGTTGCGGACAAGCCGTTTTCCTCGATTTCCTTGGGCAGGAGAAAACGGAAGGCGATTTTTTCCTTTTCCTCTTCCGTATAGCCGGAAAGATTCAGCACCTCCATCCGGTCTCGCAGGGGGGCGGGAATCGTGTCGATCACATTTGCCGTGGTGATGAACATAACCCGGGAAAGATCGAACGGCACATCGAGGTAATGATCCGTAAAGGAAAAGTTCTGCTCCGGGTCAAGCACCTCGAGCAGCGCACTTGCCGGGTCCCCGCGGAAATCGAGACCAATCTTGTCCACCTCATCGAGCATAAAAACCGGATTGTTGGCGCCGCAACGGGAAATTTCCTGGATGATGCGCCCGGGCAGTGCTCCGATATAGGTACGACGATGGCCTCGAATCTCAGCCTCGTCACGCATCCCCCCAAGTGACAGGCGAATGAATTTTCTTCCGAGTGCCCTGGCAATTGACTTGCCGAGGCTGGTCTTGCCGACGCCGGGAGGGCCGGCGAAACAGAGAATCGGACCTTTCATCGAATCCTTCAGGGAACGGACAGCCAGATATTCAAGGATACGTTCCTTGACCTTCTCAAGGTCATAATGGTCTTCGTTCAGGACTTCTTCCGCCTGATTGATATCCCTATTGTCAACTGTCGAAACCTGCCACGGCATCCCCACCAGATAGTCGAGATAGGTACGGGAAACGGTGTATTCCGGAGATGCGGGGTTGATTTTTTCCAGTCGCTTCAGTTCCTTGTCGGTAATCTTCCGTACCTCGCCGGGCATTCCGGACGCAATTATCTTTTTACGCAACTCAAGCAGCTCTTCTGTTCGGGATTCGTCCTCCCCAAGTTCCTCCTGGATATGCTTCATCTGCTCGCGCAGGATGTATTCCTTCTGAGTCTTGCCGACCCTTTTCGTCACCTCCGCCTGAATTTCTCCCCGGATCTGAAGCCGCTGGACCTCGTTCGTCAGGTGAATATACACCTTTTTCAACCGTTCGATGGGATCTACGGTATCGAGAAGGCTCTGCAGGTCATCCGGATGAAGCGTGACATACAGGGCGACCAGATCAGAAAAGCGGGCCGGATTGTCAATATAGTCAATCATCTTCATCACATCATCGGGAAGCGGCCTGCCGTAGGAGATTGCAATCTTGAGAAGGGCATTGAGGCTCTGCATCAGGGCCTCGGAAACTATCGTTTTTTCCGCAAATTCGCGGACCGGTTCAACCTTGGCCAGAAGATAGGGAGTTTCAAGAACGATCTCCTCCAATCGAACCCGTGCCACACCCTCCAGACTGAGCTTTGCGCCCCCTTCAGACAATTTGACAAACTGGTTGATCCTGCAGACGGTACCCGTGTCACAAAAGCCGCTGATCTGAATAGCAGTCTGACCCTCGCGGCGCCGGAACAATGCAACGAAATTCTGGTAGTGCACGGCATCTTCAAAAGGACCAAGATCCTCTTCTTTCAGAAACAGAGGAAAAATCATATAGGGAAACGCTACCATGTCTTCAAGGGGAAAAAGTGGCAGCATCTCCGGAATCGACGTAACAGTAGAATCAGACATGGTATACCTCACAACAGGATTTCGAAGTACGGATAACACTCCATAATCATTCGGAAAGGCTATCAGCAATCAGCATCGTGTCAAGCCGTGCCGACAGACACGGGAATGATTTGAAGGCCGGCAAAACACACCACCATCAATTCGTAATCTCTTCACAAACCGCTTTGGCTATGCAACGTTTCCCACTCATTATACAGCGATGCGATCCGGGATGTAAGATTTTCGTGTTCTTTCGCACCATCTCTGGATCTATCAACATCACTGAAATAGTCCGGCTCACCCATGACCTGTTCGAGAGCAGTGAGATCTTTCTCGGTTTCCTCGATTATTTCCTCCAGTTCGGCAAGTCGCTTGAGGCGGGAGCGTTCTTCTCGCTGGTGCCGTTTTTCCTCTTCACGAGAAAGAAGGCGCTCCTTTTTCTGGGAAACTTTTTCTGCACTCTCGCCAGTCAGACCCGCCGACAAGGCGGCGTTGCTCATCCCACCCTGACCCGCGAGCTCCGGGCCGATCTTCTCCAGATAATCATCATAGTTCCCCGGGTACGAAAAAATTCCGCCGCCACCCACGGCAATTGTGCGAGTGGCAAGGGCATTGACGAAATAGCGATCGTGGGAAACGAAGACCAGGGTACCGGAAAAGCACTGGAGAGCATCCAGCAGCACGTCCTTCGTAAAGAGGTCCAGATGATTGGTCGGTTCATCGAGAAGCAGGAGGTTCGAGGGACGCAGAAGCATCTTGGCAAGCGCCAGCCGGCTTTTTTCACCGCCGGACAGGACGCCCACCTTCTTATGGATATCGTCGCCGGAAAAGAGAAAAGTGCCCAGCAGGTCTCGCAGAATCGGCACCCGGTCATAGGGAGCGTCCGCAATAATCTCCTCATACACTGTCCGATCGGCGGCAAGGGCGGCAGCCTGATCCTGGGCAAAGTAGTCAATCTGAACGTTCGTGCCGACAGTCCTCTCACCACTTTGAAAGGCATCACCCGCCAGGACCCGCATCAAGGTCGATTTTCCCGCTCCGTTATGACCGACAAGGGAAATTCTTTCGCCCTTCTCCACGCTCAGATTGATGCCATCGAGAACAACGAGATCACCGTATGCCTTGGTGACCTGCTTGAGCTCAAGTACGACCCTGCCGCTGCGAGGCGGATCGGGAAATGAAAAGCGGACACGTCTTCGCTCCGCAGGCAGCACTATCCGCTCGATCTTTTCCAGCTGTTTGATCCTGGACTGAACCAGGGGCGCCTTATCCGCTTTATAGCGGAATCGGGTTATGAAATCCTCCATCCGGGCTATTTCCTCATCCTGCCTCCGCTTGACCTCGCGAAGACGGACGATGCGCTCCTCCCTTTCCTCCAGATAACGGCTATAGCTGCAAGCGTAGTCGGTAAGGGTACTGTTCCACACCTCCGTGATGCGGCGACAGACCTGATCCATGAAATAGCGGTCATGGGACACAAGAACCACTGCATACGGATAGTCACACAGATAGCTTTCCAGCCAATTACAGGCCTCGATATCCAGGTGATTGGTCGGCTCATCAAGAAGAAGCAGTTTCGGCTTCCGGAGCAAGAGCTTTGCCAGGGCAATCCGCATCTGCCACCCGCCCGAAAAGGTTTCGCATTGCCGGTCCCAGTCGTCGGGGCTGAAGCCGAGGCCCCGCAGGACAGTACCCACCATGGCTTCCCAGGTATAGCCTCCCTTGGCACGAAACTCCTCCTGAAGGACACCGTACCGCTCGAGAAGGGAATCATGAAACCCATCGCTTGAGGCAATCTCCAGGGATGCGGTTATTTCCTGTATCTCGCGCTCGATTTCCCGCAGTTCTTCCAGGGCTGACATTACCTCGGCAAAAAGGGACCGGCCCTTGACCGCAATTCCTTCCTGGGGAAGATAGCCAACGGTGCCCCCCTTTGCCATTCGAATCGTGCCGGAGGTTGGCTCGACAAGTCCGGCGATTATTTTCAGGAGAGTAGACTTGCCGGTACCGTTTTCCCCCACAAGACCAATGCGATCCTCCTTGCCGATGCGCCAGGTAACATTGGAAAATAGAGGCCGTGCGGCGAAATCCTTGCAAAGATTCGTAATCTGGACCATAGTGTTTGGAAGTTCTCCCTTGATTTTCGATACTGGTGCATCATTGTAAGAAGACTTCTCCTCATTTGTCAATTAATGAGGAAGAAAAGCCGCGTGAGGTTCGCCTCCCCAGCCAGCCCTTTTATGTGCGATGTCCAGTTCCTCACCTGTCCAGCGGATAAAATCATGGTCGATGTGCCCGGTGACACCGGCATTCCAATACAGCACTAGTTTCTGCTCCGGATGGAAACTGATTAATTTACTATCAGTGCAATGTTTTTTTTGCCTCGGAGTAGCATTTTTGCTATATATGTCAAAGATATACTATCGTGTATCGAGCGGCGCTCCCTGTATCTGACTCAAATCGATCTAAACAACGGTTTCACATTTGAAGCGGATAGCAGGTGAATGTGCCCTTTTTATAGAGAAAGGATGTAACCAGAATGGCAAAAAAGATGCTTATCAACGTGATGCATCCGGAAGAAGCACGGGTTGCCATCGTCGAAGAAGGTCACCTGATCGAGCTGGACATTGAAACAGCCGGGAAGGAACAAACCCGCGGCAATGTGTATAAGGGAGTCGTTGTTCGAGTCGAACCCGGACTCCAGGCCGCCTTTGTCGATATCGGCATGAAGAAGCTCGGCTTCCTGCAAATGGGAGAAATTCATCCTGATAACTGGCAGTGGCGCGACGACCTCCCCGAAGAGCAGAAAAATCGTCGCCCCCGCATTCAGGAAATCCTTCGCCGCGGTCAGGAACTGAACGTCCAGGTTGAAAAAGGAGAAAGGGAAGCCAAGGGCGCCGCCCTCACCACCTACATCTCCCTCCCGGGACGGTATATGGTTCTCATGCCGGGAAGCGATTCCTGCGGCATCTCCCGAAAAGTCGAGATCGAATCCGAGCGCAGAGCACTGAAAGAGCTGGTGGCGGAACTCGAAATTCCGGAAGGCTTTGGCTATATCATGCGAACCGAGGCGGTGGGCAAGAAAAAGACCGAACTGGCCAAAGACCTCCAGTACCTCCTGAAACTCCACGAAGACTTGAAGATGCGCTCTTCGGAACTCAAGGCTCCCGCCCTCATCTACCAGGAGTCGGATCTCGTAATCCGAACCATCAGAGACTATTTCTCCGCTGATATCGATGAGGTTCTGGTCGACAGCAAGGATGTTTACAAGCAGGCACGGGCGTTTTTCAAAGAAGTCATGCCCAAGTTCGAGAATATCGTCAAATTGCATCAGGAAAAAAGACCGATTTTTGCGAAGTACCAGCTTGAAGAGCAGATAGATCTGATCTACGAAAAGAAGGTACCTCTCAAATCGGGGGGATCCATCGTTATCGATCCAACCGAAGCGCTGGTCAGCATCGATGTAAACTCAGGCAAATCGACCGGAGAAAAAGGAGTCGAGGAAACTGCCTTCAAAACCAACATGGAGGCGGCTGAAGAGGTTGCCAGACAATTGCGCCTCCGTGACCTTGGCGGATTGATCGTCATCGACTTCATCGATATGCGGGACCGAAAACACAAAGCCGAGGTGGAGAAAGCGCTCAAGACTGCCCTGAAAGCCGACAAGGCGCGGGTAAGCGTTGACAAGATATCCCAGTTCGGACTTCTGGAGATGTCCCGCCAGCGCATCAAGCAGACCATCAATGAGGGAAGCTACCTGGAGTGTCCGCACTGCGGCGGGCACGGAAAAGTAAAATCGGTGGAAGCAATGGCCCTCTCCTTCCTCCGTAAAGTACATACCGCAGCCGCCCGGGGCACACTGGCCGAGGTTCGTGGTGGCCTGCCCCTGGAGGTCGCCTACTATCTCCTCAACAGAAACAAGCGGGAACTGGCCCAGATTGAAACCGATTACGATATCGAGGTGACGGTCAAGGGCAAACCATCTTTCATGATGAATCAAATGGAACTGGACCTGTTCAAGAAGGAAAAACATGCCCAGCATGGTGCGGAACACGAGCTTGCTCCGGAGGCAGGGTACCAGAGAGTATCCGAGACGGAGATGGCTGCCAGTGCGGCAAGTCCCGATGAATCCTTGAAACAGACGCTTCCCGGCGAAGGTGAGGAAACGAAAAACAAACGGAAGCGCCGCCGGGGCAAGAAGAAACCGCCAGTAACAGAGGTAACGGCAAGTGCCGAAGAAGCGGCATCTCCCGCTGAAACCGTTGAACCGACAGAACTGGAACAATCCGTTTTTGCCCAGGAGGAATTTCTTGAATCAGCTCCATCAGCCGAACTGAGCGAAACAGAGTCCCCGGCCGAAGCGGTTAAAAAGAAACGTCGCAGGAGACGGAAACGCACCCCGAAACCTGATTCTGTAGCTGAAACCGGTTCGGAAGCATTGGAAGCACCGGAAGTATTGGAACCCTTTGAGGAAGAACAGCCGGCCATCGTTGCTCCAGGGGAATTTGCTCCGCCCGAGACGCCCGAACAGCAGGAAGAGGCACCGAAGAAAAAACCAAGGAAACCGAGAGCACCCAGGAAGCCAAAGGCAGTTGCCTCGGAAGAAACCACCGCAGGCCCGGCCCCATTGACGGCCGAAGTTGCCCCATCCTTGACCGAAGCCCTTCCAGGTACAAGCGGAACTGCTACCGAACCCGCTACGGAAAAAGGCGCTACTGAAATTAATTCGGTAGCGGAAGAGGCTCCGGAAAAACCGAAACGGAAACGAGCACCGCGGAAAAAGAAAGAACCCGTGCCAGAGGAAACTGAGAAGAACGAATAGCATTCATCTTCTTCAGGTACTGACCCTGCCCCACCAGCAACTCCCGGAACGGATAGACTCCGTTCCGGGAGTCAACGATACCTGCCAGGAACCCCTTTCGGGATCTCCCCACGCTGAATTTCATTCTCACGACAAACCCCATCCTCTCATTTCTCCTCCTGATTAGCCCCCGACCCCGCCTGAGGCGGTGTTTTGTCGAAGCGTCAATCTTCCGCTATCAAGATTGTCATCCCCGAGTGCCTGTATCGGGGATCCATGATTTTAGAAGATTAGAAGCTGGATTCCCGATCAGAATCGCCTCGGGAATGACGGTTTCGGGAACAGGCGGAAGATTGACGCTAATCAGTTTTCTCCTTCACGAATTTTCCGACAAAGCCAACTTCGGCTCACCATACACACTCGATCCTGCAAACAACATTTCACAATCCCACCACCCGGCGCCCCCCAGCTTCCGTCAAACAAAACTATCAACTTCCCCTGACAGAAAAAGGTTCTCCTATGCTGACGTAATACGTAACAGTCAGTTTTCCAACAGAAATTTACTTTCCTAACAGCAGCGAATTTTTTTATTCAATTTTTTTGAAAAGCCGCCGAAAAGAATTAGAAACAGTACTTCGCTACCCCTTCGCCTGCACAGCAGCAAGGAGGGCATCACGGGGCAGGCAACCAAATATTCGACAACGGGAGAACCCAGACATGGCAACCGCAGTGAATTTCAAAACGGAAGAATCAAGGGCCGAAATTATCCAACTGGTCAGCTTCAACCTCGATCGGGAAGAATACGGGGTCTACGTACTGAAGGTCCGTGAAATCATACGGATTACCAATGTCACCCGAGTTCCGAATACCCCCTCTTACGTTGAAGGAGTGATCAACCTGCGGGGCAAGGTTATTCCCATCATCTCATTGCGTAAAAAGTTCGCTCTTGCGGAAGTGGACCACGACAAGCAGACGCGCATTATCGTCATGGATGTCGATGGCGACCTGATGGGATTTATCGTTGACTCGGTCTCCGAAGTAATCCGCATCACCTCCTCCGAGATCCAGCCTCCTCCGATTGTTGTAAATGGCGGTGTTGACCAGGAATATTTGTCAGGCGTAATCAACCGAAGCGACAGACTTCTTATCCTGCTTGATCTGGAGCGGGTCTTTTCCCAGGCAGAACGGGACTCCCTGCTTAATTCCGGCATGTAGCCGACTACTACCAAGCAGCTAGAAACAGTTGCGGGAATCACGTGCCCGGTTTTCCCCTGCGATGAATATATCCTGCTGCCAGCCATTCAAGCGGTAGAGGGCAACAACTTAGAAGACAATGGAAAAGGAGCTGCAGATGTCATTACTATGCGATGACCAGGAGTTGTTGGAAGGCTTTCTGGCAGAGACAACCGAACTTCTCGAGAAAATGGATGACGACTTGATCGCCCTGGAGAAGACGCCCGATGACATGGAGCTGATGAACAGTATTTTCCGTTCCATCCATACCGTTAAAGGCGCCTCCAGTTTTCTCGGTTTTGAACTCCTGGTTACCATCACGCATAAGACAGAAGATGTTCTCAACCGCCTGCGCAAGGGTGAGTTGCAGGTGGGTCCGGACATCATGGACGTGATCCTGGAGGCAGCGGATCACGTCAAGCTCCTGGTCAGCGACATCCGCAACGGGGAAATTATCGAGCGCGATCTGGGGGAAATCATCAATAACCTCATCCCGTATATTTCCGGAAACCTGCAGGAGGCCACGGTACTTAGCGAGACTCCCCAGGACAAAGCTCTGGACGAGACCGAGCATACCGCCGAACCATCAGACTCTGAGCTTGAAGCAGCTGTGGAGACGCTCCCTGTGGCAATTGCCGCACCGGTGCACCCGACGATGCCTGCGCCAGCAAATCGGCCTGCTGCCCAGAAACCGGCAACCGCACGAAACGAGGATGTGTCCGACAATACCACTGTCAGGATCGATGTCAAAAGGCTCGATGACCTCATGAATCAGGTTGGTGAGATGGTTCTTGAGAGAAACAGAACCTTGCAGATGAATCTCGATTACCAGTCGCGCGAGAATATGACAAACTTCGGCGAAGAATTCAGCAAGCTGGCAAAGAGGATTGACTTCGTCACCTCCGAGCTCCAAATGCAGGTTCTGAAAATACGGATGATCCCGGTAGAAAAGGTCTTCAAGAAATTCCCGCGCATTGTGCGAAACATGTCCCGCGACCTGGGGAAAGAGGTGAACCTGGAAATCATCGGCGAAGAAACTGAACTTGACCGCTCGGTAGTCGATGAAATTGGTGATCCCCTTATCCACCTGATTCGTAATGCCCTGGACCATGGCCTCGAAATGCCGGAAGCGCGCGTCGCAATCGGCAAACCCCGCATCGGCAACGTGGTGCTGTCCGCTACCCATGAAGGAAACCAGATCATCATCAGCATCAAGGATGACGGCAACGGCATCGATCCGGAAAAGTTATCCCGCAAGGCGATTGACAAGGGTCTTGTCACCGAGGAGCAGGTGGCAGCCATGTCACAGAAAGAGATCCTTGATCTCATCTTCCTGCCCGGCTTCTCCACGAAAGAAAAGGCAACAGACCTTTCGGGACGCGGTGTAGGCATGGACGTTGTCCGCACCAACATCAGGAAACTGAACGGTCTGATTGAAATCAGAAGCGAGGTGGGCAGGGGTTCTGAGTTCATTCTTAAGCTCCCGCTGACACTGGCAATCATCCAGTCCCTGCTGGTGGAAGTGGAGAACGAAGTCTACTCCATTCCTCTTGCCGCAGTTCTGGAAACCCTCAAGGTCGAAACAAGTTCCTTCCACCAGATCGGGGGACAGGAAGTCCTGAAGCTGAGAGACTCTGTGCTGCCCCTTATCCGCATGCAGCGGGTGTTCGGCGTTGCCGAAAAAGAAACTTCCTCACCGCAGAGTTATATCGTCGTCATCGGTGTCGCCGAAAAAAGGATGGGGCTCATTGTATCGCGACTCCTTGGGCAACAGGAAGTCGCCATCAAGTCACTGGGCAAGTACCTGACAAAAGCGCCGGGCATCGCCGGCTCTACAATTCTCGGAGACGGTCGGGTTGCCCTGATCATCGATCCGGCAGGAATCATTGAAATGGAAGAATCAGGAAGCGTCGGCAGCTGGGCCGCCTGAACTACGGCTTGAAACCGCCCTGTCTCGGAAGGATCCGGAAAGGGATATCAGAAGTCGGCATTCGGTTTGCATATCACCACAGGGTGCCCCCTCTAACCGGAAATGCACTGTTTTATCTGGAAAATCACACGTGCCTGCATAGACACTATGCCCTTCAGACATTGAAACGGATAGGAGATTTATGAAATTATCCGATGCGGATTTCGAAATACTGCGCGATTTTATCTACAATACCTGCGGTATGTTTTTCAGCTTACAGAAAAAATACTTTGTTGAAAGCCGCCTGACAAAGCGGATGGAAAAAAACGCCATCAAGGTGCATGGTGAATACTTCCGGTTTCTCAAAAACGGTTCCGCCGGCTCAGCTGAACTCAAGCAACTGCTGAACGATCTGACCACCAACGAAACCTATTTCTTTCGCAACCCTCCCCAGTTGAAAGCAATGGAAACTCAGCTGCTTCCCGAGGTAGCGATCCCGAAAGAAAAGATCGGTTTCCGGAAACTCAGGATCTGGAGTGCCGGTTCATCTTCCGGTGAGGAAGCCTATACCCTGGCGATGCTGCTGCTGGAGAAACGGGAAACGCTGCTGAAGAACTGGATTTTCGAAATCGTCGGCACCGACATCAACGAAGAAGTTCTTGCCAAGGCAAATGAAGGTATTTTCAATGCCTATTCGGTTCGTCATGTCCCCGAGAACTACATGCGAAAATACTTCAAGAAGGAATCCGCCGACCGTTTCGTTCTCTCCCCGGAGGTAAAGAAACTGGTAACCTTCAAACACCTCAACCTGTACGACGACAACAAGATGATTTTCATGAAAACCTTCGACTTCATCTTCTGCGCCAACGTTCTTATCTACTTCGATACGTCATCGAAAGCGAAGGTTGTTCAGCACTACTATAATAACCTGCAGCCCTATGGATACTTTTTCGTCGGGCAGTCCGAGTCGCTCCACGGGGTGAGCGATAAATTCAAAACAGTCCACTTCCCCGGCGGCTTCGCCTACAAAAAGTAGCGATAGAGGAGAACACCTGTGGAAAACAACGCCATGATGGTAAAAGCGCAAAATCTGGTACGGGGCGTTCACGAACTGCCGACAATCCCCGAGATAGCCACAAAGGTCCTCGACATGTTCGACAAACCAAATGTCGAACTGGAGGAACTGGCCGAGACGATCCTGGTGGACCAGGTAATGGCATCGCGGGTCATAAAGATCGTCAACTCGCCTTTCTTCAAGCCGATGCACGAAATAAAGTCTTTGAAAAGAGCTCTCATTTATCTCGGGTTCCGCCAGATACGACACATCGCCCTCACCTGCTCAATTATCGAAGCCTTCGAGGGAAAAACCGGCGTGTTTGACGTCAAGACCTTCTGGGAGCATTCCTTCGGTGTCGGTGTCGTGGCAAAGATCATCGCGCAGCGCATCCGCTATCCCGAAACGGAAAAAGCCTATATCGTCGGCATTATTCATGACATCGGCGAAGTCTTCCTGAGCTATCACATGAAGGACGGCTTCCAGCAGGTAGTTGACGAACTCAAGGGAACAAACCAGAGTTTTATCGAGGCAGAGGCAAAACTCCTTGGCACAACCCATTGCGAGGTCGGCTACTGCCTGGCGAAAAACTGGAATTTTCCGGCAGAGTATTGCGATGTAATCGCACATCACCACGCACCGGACCATGCCACCTGCGACCCCACCCTGTCAGCCATCGTAAATCTGGCAGACCTTTTCTGCTCGGTGCGTCACCTGGATTACGGCGGACGGGAATGGGTGAGCTTCAACCTTGCAGAAGAGCCGGCCTGGAAGATCCTGAAAGACTTTGCGCCGAATTTCGTCGATCTGGACGTGGAGCGTTTCTGCTACGAACTTGACGAACGGGTCCCGGAGGTTCAGGAACTCGTCGATTCGCTGTTTGAGGGAATGATAAAATAGAGAGGTTTCATGATCCTGCCACGACCGAAAAAAGTCCGCGTTCTTATCGTTGACGACTCATCCTTCATGCGAATGGTAATTCGCCGTATCCTGAGCAGTGATCCGGACATTGAAATTATCGGCACTGCCAATGACGGTGCGGATGGGGTCAAGAAGGCCCTGGAGCTGAAACCCGACCTGATCACCATGGACGTGGAAATGCCGGTAATGAACGGAATTTCCGCATTGAAGCAGATCATGGCCAAAGATCCCACACGGGTTATCATGGTCTCGACTCTCACCAATGAAGGGGCAACGGCAACATTTGACGCACTGGAAGCAGGCGCAGTCGATTATATACCGAAAAATATCACCGATTCGCCAACTGCCCAGGCCATCTTCCGCGAAGAGCTGCTGCGCAAGGTGAAAGAGGCGGTCCGGTCCGGCAGCGAACGAAAACCGATCCTCCCCGGCAGACAGGCTCCGGTCAGCAGACGAGTTACGGAAGCGAAACTGCCGAAGATACGTTTGAACTATGTGGCCATCGGTGCATCAACCGGCGGCCCGGTCGCGCTCCAGGAGGTTCTTTCCCGAATCCCGGTCAATTTCCCGTATGGCATTATGGTGGTTATCCATATGCCGAAGGCCTTTACCGGGCCCTATGCCGAAAGGCTCAACGCCAAGTGCTCACTGACGATCAAAGAGGCTGCCGAAGGAGATATGCTCAAGCCCGGAACGGTGCTTATCGCAGCAGGAGGAGTCCATACCCTGATTACCCGCCGTTCGGGTGGTCTCTATGTACACCAGACGCCTACCAGTGACTACCCGAAGAACTGCTATGTCCCGTCCGTCGATCTGATGATGACATCTTTGGCAGATGCCTGCGGCGGGGCCATGCTCGGCGTCATACTCACCGGAATGGGAAATGACGGCTTCAAGGGCATGCAGCACCTGAAAAGCAAGGGCGGAGTTACCCTGGTGCAGGATGAAGCCAGCTCTACCATCTACGGAATGCCGAGGGCCTGTGTCGAAGGAGGAGTTGCGGATGTCGTCCTTTCCCTCGACCAGATCGGCTTTGAAATAGCAAAGGTAACGGAGAATGGCAGGCGTTGAACAACCAATAAAAAGACTAGGAGCCTGTCGAACTTAGGGTAAATCTGCTGCGAATCCGTCTGGACGGTCCATATTCCGCCGCTTTTTTGGTCAATAGAACAACTATTGCCCTGCAAAATCGACAAAACCTGTCCTCGCCCAGCCTGATTTTCGCTTTGATTTCCCAAGTCCGACAGGCTCCTGGAGAAAGAACGACAGCAATGAGCAATGAACTAGACAAGATTATCCTGTCGGCCGGTGACCTGCCGACCATCCCGATTGTTGCAACAAAGGTCATGAAACTCATTGAAAGCGACCGGGCCACGGCCGAGGAACTGTCCAAGGCTGTCGCCTCGGACCCGGCAGTCGCCGCACGGGTACTGAAGATATCCAACTCCTCCTTTTACGGCCGCCAGGGCAGAATACAGAACCTGTCATCAGCCATTGTCCTGCTCGGGTACACAACCCTGAAAAGCATCGTCGTCACCGCTTCAGTCCGACAGATCTACCAGCCTTTCGGCTTGACGGAAAAGATGCTCTGGGAACATTCCTTCGGGGCCGGTTTGGCAGCCAGAACAATTGCCAAGGGCATTACTGGAATTGACCAGGAGGAGGCGTTTCTCGCCGGATTGTTCCATGATATCGGCAAAGTTATCATGAACAGCCAGGATCCGACGAAGTTTCAAATGGTTATGGAACGATGCTATAACGAAAATATTCGTTTCAACGAGGCTGAGCAAAGCTTTTTCTCTTTCACCCATGCGGAAGCAGGAGCGCTCGTCATCAAGAAATGGAACTTCCCCGACACGCTGACGCAGTCAGTGCAGCAGCACCATACATTTATCTTCAGCGAAATCAACGACATTGCCCCTCTCCACCTCACTTCGGTAGTAAGCCTGGCAGATCTTTTCTGCCTCAGGCTCGGGATCGGGCAGCGCTACCCCATGGAAGACCTCCCGCTTACCGACACCAAGGCAGCAGCCTTCCTCGGCCTAAGCGAAGAGAAATTGGAAGCACTACTGGAAGAATTCCGGGAAGCGTACGACAACGACAAAAGCTCGCTCACAGCAGCCGGATAAATCGTACGCCTGAAGACGTCAGACACGAAAAAGGGTCCTCATGGGACCCTTTTATTTCCTTTCCTTTTTGCTCCTTACAATTCAGCCTGAAACTCCAAATTGTGCTATCCCAAGTTGGGTTGGGGCTTTCTCGGAGTCTCTCGTACGGCTTCATTGCACAACAACGACAGCAAGGAAAGCACCTGAAGCCGGCAGGTTACCTGAGCAGTATCTCGGGTGGAGACCGATTACGAGAGGCTTCGGGGAAGTTCCAGCCCAGCCCCTGCTGAGACTTTCCGGATGAAAACTACTTAATTCTGACTATCCGGGCATCCACCGTCCCCCGCTTTTCACCCAGGTTGGAGCCTCTGGAATGCACACAAACCCTGTTCTTGCCCTGTCTTTTTGCTTCGTACAACGCCTGGTCAGCCCTCACTACCAGTTCTTTCATGGAGCAAAGATCCTTTTCAGAACGATGGGCAACCCCGATGCTGGCGGAAATTCTGATCTGACGGCCGTTATAGGTAACCAGACTTTTTGCCAGCTTGACGCGAATTCTTTCCGCAACCTCAAGGGCCCCCAGGGGAGAAGCCGAAGAAAGCAAGGCGGAAAACTCCTCACCACCGCTACGCACCACAAGATCGGACCCGCGGGTACATTCCCGGAGCACGCGTGCCACCACCTGCAATACCAGGTCACCGGCCGGATGCCCATAGGTATCATTGACCAGCTTGAAGCTGTCCAGGTCGATTACCAGGAGTGACAACGGCGTCACTTGTCTCTTACAGCCCTCGATCTCCAGCATTTCCTCAAGGACACGCCGGTTGAACAAGCCGGTAAGACCATCCCGCATGGACAACTCCTTCACCTTCCCGTACTCGAGGGAATTGCGCAATGCAGCACCGAAGCTTTCCATCAATCCTTGAAGCATTTCGTCAGAAAAATGGTTCATAAAATTGAACTCGGAATAGACCGTAACCGTCCCCGTATTCATGGGCAGTTCCAGGTAATTGGTATTTCCGAATACCAGGCTTCCTTCCGGACCTTCCAGCCCAAGACTCCGGTAGCCCTTCACATCGTGAGCCCGCAGACCCACATAATTCCGCAGAATAGCCTGCAGATCATCCGGGGATTTCTCTATATCGCGTGGAGAGAAGGCCATGATCCGCTCATCAGGACCCGTCGTCAAAGTCACCACCAGCAGGTTATAGCGGAAATATTCATATATCTTTCGTGCCGCTGTTTCCAGAACCTCTTCCGTAATCAGCGATGCGGTCACGGAACGAAAGAAATCCGCCATAAAAGACATTTCCTTCAGATTCCTGCGCATGCCGATCACGTCGCAAACATTGTTGACAAGCATCGCAAGCCTGCCGCCCGGCTGGCGATGCTCAGCGGCATCATCCAAAATATCCAATGTATTTCCACCAGTATTCATAATTATTGTACCCTCCATGCGGGTCTAGCCTTCTTCGGACATGTCCCGCTCATCTTCCCTGGCTGCGGCACGTCGTCTCGCCTCGTCGGAAATCGTAACGGTATCGTGATCATCTTCATGACGAAAGCGCCGGGATCCCCGCTTATCCTTTGCAGAACCAGTGCCACCGGAGGTAGCCGATGACGGTTCGGAAATTCTGGAGATACTGTCGGTCACCGTAAAGCCCTCCCGGGAAGCAGCTACAACACCTTCTACAGGGTTATATCGTCTGCACGGGATAAACCTTTAATGAAAAACTTGGGCTTGCCGCTCAGATGTATCTTTTCCTGCGGATCACTGCTGAATCGAATGGAAGTGTTTACTGACGCAGCGTTCAAAATTTTGACAGCGCCACAAATGAATAGATGCCTCAAAATCAGCTCCCTCCAGGTCTGTGAAGAAATGCTCAAGTAATGGCTGAAATATCCGATAAACATAGCAAGGAGTTGTTCGGTCCCGGCTCAATGCCAATCGGCACGACTCCTGCTGTGACAGACCAGGACCAACCATTCTGCAGCGTGATTATTGACCAATCGGGAGCTTGAGCATGTCATCAGTATCGTCACCAGACAAGATGTTCTCCGCATTACTGTCGCTGCAGACGCTGCGCAGCCAGTCATCAACCACCTCTCTCTCAAGCGGTCTGTCCCTCATGCAAAAAGGAAAATACACCGAGGCGATCGCTTCTTTCAAGCAGTCGACCGCCTTTGCGCCTGATAACGTCGATGCGTATAATTATCTCGCAAAAGCCTACCTGAAACAGGGAAAATCCAAAGAGGCCATCAATGCCTACAAAATTTCCCTAGCCCTTGACCGCTCTCAGAGCAGCATCCATGTAGAGTTGGGCAACGTGTATTTTTCTGAACAGCGTTATTCCGAAGCAGAAAAAGAATTCAAGACGGCGGCGCAACTGAACCCCAGCGACAACCTTGCTCCCTATACCCTCGGACAACTCTACCTGAAGACCGAGCGATATTCCGAAGCGGAGGTCCAGTTCAAAAAGGTAATCCGCATGTCCCCCAAGGACGGAAACGTCTACTTTGCACTGGGATCGACCTACAACAAAATGGGGAAATATGACGAAGCTGTGCCTCAATTGCAAAAAGCAATCGCACTGAAAAAAGACTTCGCCATGGCGCATTTCGAACTTGGCACGGCCTACATCGGCCTGGAAAAGACTGACCTGGCCCGGGAGCAGTTGGAAATCCTGAAAGGTTTGGACACCTCTCTCGCAAACGACCTGAAATCCGACCTCTCTGCACCAAAGATAATGGCCTTTAACGCAGGGAATAGCACATTCAGCCCGATTTTAAGGGCCGGAACCCCCCTTGCTTTCCTTGACGCCTCCCTTCTCTATCCCAACTCCAGCAAGGATTTCACCATGCAGTTCCAGTTCGACTCCAAGATGGATGTCTCATCTGTCATGAAAATCACAAACTGGTCCATTACCAAAGCATCAGGCGGAGAAGCCGGAAAGTACAATAACGGCATCACCCTTTACCCGGAAAAAGAAGCAATTTTCTCTCCTATCCCCAAAAGCGTCTTTTATGATGCAACCACAAACCAAGCGACCATCACCTTCTCACTAGCCCAAAATCCCTACGGAACTGCCGTCATCGATCCGGCACATATGGTATTCAAATTCTCCGGCACGGATGTAAACGGCAAGAAAATGGATCCGTCGGCGGATCAATATAATGGGTTTGCGGGAGGGATGTTCTGACGCCGGCATAATGCTTTTCCAGCTATACAGCAAACTTCATCACCACCAATTTTCCCTCCTTCTAATTTCCCCAAGATACCCTAAAGATGACATACTTCGCGTCCCACTTCTATCTCTCTGATATTATTAGCTTTTATATGTAGGCATGTATATTGCTGTTCAATACTGCGTGATCAGTTGACAAATAGCTGCCTTACATAATGGCAATTATCACGTCCATACATATACGACGGGGTACAAAATGAAGGTTGTAATCTTTGCAGGTGGACTCGGGACCAGGATTTCAGAGGAATCGTATCTCCGGCCGAAACCGATGATTGAAATTGGTGAGAAACCGATACTGTGGCACCTGATGAAAATCTTTGAGGCCCAGGGTTTCAACGAATTCGTAATCTGCCTTGGATACAAGGGTTTCATGATCAAGCAGTACTTCATGCATTACTACCTGCACAACTCCGACGTTACCTTTAACCTCCAGACCAACAGCTTTGAAGTTCACCAATCCAATACTGAAAAATTTCGCGTCACACTTGTTGAAACCGGACTCAATACTCAGACCGCCGGTCGCCTCAAACGGGTAGAACGGTATATTGGAAAGGAAGATTTCATACTCACCTATGGTGACGGACTTGCCGATGTCAATCTGCATGAACTCATTGAATTCCATCGTTCACACGGAAAGATTGCAACCATGACTTCCGTTCAACCAGCGGGAAGATTCGGGCTGCTCGGAATTGCTGATGACGGACAGGTGACGAACTTTCAAGAAAAACCTTCGAACGGAGGTTGGATTAACGGTGGATTTTTTGTTCTGAAGCCGGAAGTGTTTTCCTACCTTCCGGAAGACGCGGACAGCAAGATGTGGGAACAAGACCCGATCCAGGATATGACGCGTGATGCCGAACTCATGACCTACAAACACCACGGTTTCTGGAAATGCATGGATGCCTTGCGGGACAAGGAAGAGCTGGAAAGGTTGTGGCAATCGGGGCAGGCTCAATGGAAAATATGGGAATGAATCGCTCTTTCTGGAAAGACAAATCCGTATTCCTGACTGGTCATACCGGATTCAAAGGGGGCTGGGCATCCATCTGGCTGCAGCGCAGAGGGGCGAATGTCACAGGGTATGCCCTCGAACCAACGGATGAGAACTGCCTTTTTTATCAAGCCCGTGTCGGAGATGGAGTACGGTCTTTCTTCGCGGATGTGCGTGACGGTTCAAAACTTCAATCAGTAATGGCTGAAGTTAAGCCGGAAGTTGCCTTCCATTTTGCAGCACAACCGCTTGTACGCGAATCGTATGCAAAACCAGTGGACACATATGCGACCAATGTAATGGGAACCGTACATTTCCTCGAAGCTGTTCGGCAGACGCCGTCAGTCAGGGTTGCTATTATTGTTACGAGTGACAAATGTTATGAGAATCGCGAGTTGCAACAGGGTTTTCGGGAAGATGACCCGATGGGTGGAGATGACCCTTACTCAAGCAGCAAGGGATGCGCCGAACTGATCACCTCCGCGTACCGCCGCTCTTTCTTATCCGATAATCAGGTTGCCGTTGCTTCAGTGCGCGCAGGAAACGTCATCGGTGGCGGAGACTGGGCGAAAGACCGGCTGGTTCCCGACCTCGTCCGCGCATTTGCCGATGGAATAACCCTACAGATACGCTATCCTCATGCAGTCCGCCCCTGGCAGCATGTTCTTGAACCACTGCGCGGTTACCTCATGCTGGCTGAACAACTATGGAATAATGGTGGCGCATTCGCGGGTGGTTTCAATTTTGGGCCTCGCGATGAAGATGCCTGGACTGTGTCAAAAGTCGTTAACCTTGCATCATCGTTGTGGGAGAACGATTCGGAATGGACTTCAGACAACACACGCCATTTGCATGAAGCGCACTATCTCAAACTTGACTGTTCCAAGGCTGGCTCACGGCTTGACTGGGTCCCGGTTTTCAGATTAGAGGAAACACTGGACTGGACGATCTCGTGGTATCGGACACATCTTGCGGGACTCGCTACCATGCGCGACTTTACAGAACAACAGATCGGGCGGTATGAAAACCTTGTAGATGTAGCGACCAACCAGACGACAACTGCCTTCGGAGCAATAAATGCCTGACTCGAGCGAATCAAAATTACGTCAGCTGGCAATAGAAGCGGCCGTCGCTTACTATCGACATGCACATGCCGGTAACAAGTCATTCACCCCCGGTGAACGCATCCCGTACGGCGGCCGGGTCTTCGACTACCGTGAAATTGCTAATCTCGTGGATGCTTCCCTTGACTTCTGGCTCACTTCCGGGCGATATGCGGAACGTTTCGAACTGGAATTCGCGGATTATTTAGGTGTGAAGCACTGCTCTCTCGCAAACTCAGGTTCCTCCGCGAATCTGCTGGCATTCATGGCACTTACCTCGCCCAAGCTCGGTGACAGACGCATATCAACCGGCGATGAAATAATCACTGTGGCTGCCGGCTTTCCCACTACGGTAACACCTATTATCCAGTTTGGCGCGATCCCGGTGTTCGTGGATGTAACGCTTCCCACATACAATATAGACGTCGCGCAACTCGATGCGGCATTGTCGCCTCGCTCAAAGGCCGTCATGGTGGCTCACACTCTTGGAAACCCCTTTGACTTGACTGCCGTGAAGGCCTTCTGCGACACGAACGGCCTCTGGCTGATAGAAGATAATTGCGATGCCCTCGGTTCCCGGTATTTGATTAACGGCACATGGAGCTATACCGGAACCATCGGCCACCTGGGCACTTCCAGCTTCTACCCTCCCCACCACATGACCATGGGCGAAGGGGGAGCCGTCTACACTCATGACACCTTGCTCAAGCGGATTGTCGAGTCATTCCGGGACTGGGGACGCGACTGCTCGTGTCCATCGGGTCGAGACAACACCTGCAACAGTCGTTTCATGCAGCAATTCGGCGAATTGCCCTACGGCTACGACCACAAATATGTCTACTCCCATTTCGGCTACAATCTGAAGATTACCGAGATGCAGGCCGCCATCGGCTGCGCCCAGTTGGAGAAACTTCCCGACTTCATTGAGGCTCGAAAACGTAACTGGAAGCTGCTGCGCGACAGTCTCGCCGATCTTGGTGATTATTTCATTCTGCCTGAGCCGACCCCGAATTCCGATCCCTCCTGGTTTGGTTTCCTGCTTACTGTACGGGAGAATGCCGGATTCAGCCGGGACAAGATTGTCGAACATCTTGAGAAGAAGGGTATCCAGACAAGAATGCTCTTTGCCGGGAACCTGGTCAAACACCCCTGTTTCGATGAAATGCGTGAAAGCGGCACCGGATACCGGGTTGTCGGAGACCTGGAGGTCACGGACCGGATCATGCGGGACACCTTCTGGCTGGGAGTCTATTCCGGCCTTGACGACGAGATGCTCGATTATGTGACGGAAACCGTGCACCGTTTCGTGGAGTCGTCATGCAGATGACTGTCAGAGAAACTTCCATTCCGGGATGCTGCGAAATCACCCCTCGAATCATTCGTGATGAACGGGGAGTCTTTGTCAAGACCTTCCACCAGGAGGTCTTCCAACAGCATAACCTGAACACGGAATGGCGCGAAGAATACTACTCGGTGTCGCATCGGGGCGTTTTGCGGGGCCTGCACTTCCAACTTCCTCCCCATGACCATGAGAAGCTGGTCTACTGCACCATGGGCACAGTACTCGATGCCGTTGTGGACCTCAGGAACGGCTCCCCCACTTACGGCAGCCACTTACTCATGGAACTGAGCGCTGAACGTGGAAACATGCTCTATCTCCCTCACGGTCTCGCCCATGGATTTTACGTGACGAGCGAATCGGCTACCATGATGTACAAGGTTTCCTCGGTCTATGCCCCCGAATATGACAGCGGCATCCTGTGGAATTCAGCAGGGATAACCTGGCCGAACAGTAGTCCGGACCTGTCCGCAAGGGATGCCGGTTTCTCCACCCTGGAAAGCATTGCTTCACCGTTTCACTACGAAGACAGAGGGAGAAGGCCATGAACATCCTGGCCACCGGTGCAACGGGTTTCATCGGCAACCACGTCGTTGCCCGTCTCCTGGAGATGGGACACCGCGTAACTGCTGTAGCACGCAATGCGGAACGAGCCATAGCATCGCCCTGGTATGGTCAGACAACCTTCATTGCCGCCGATATCCATGACACGTCAACGGTCGAACGTTTGCAGCCCGCAACGTTCGATGCCGTGATACACCTGGCCTGGCCGGGCTTGCCGAACTACACGTCGCTGACCCATCTCGAACTAACCCTGCCGGCCGAATGCGCATTCCTGAAAAGTCTCGTAATCGCCGGAGTGCCTCAGTTGATCGTCGCCGGGACCTGTTTCGAATACGGCCTCCAGAATGGTTGTCTGAATGAGTCCACACCGCCGCAGCCGGTTACGGCCTATGGCATGGCCAAGAATGCCCTGCGCGGCTACCTGGAAACGCTGCGGGCAGAGCATTCCTTCCGTCTGCAATGGGTACGGCTTTTCTACATGCACGGCAAGGGGCAGAATCCGAGGAGCCTTCTGGCCCAACTGGACGCCTCCATAGATGGGGGTGTGGACGTGTTCAACATGTCGGGCGGCGAACAGTTGCGCGATTACCTTCCGGTGGAGGAAGTCGCAGCGCATCTGGTTGCCCTGGCAGGCCACCCAACTTTCGACGGCATCGTCAACGTTTGCAGCGGTTCTCCGGTTTCCGTCCGCCGTCTCGTGGAAGATCGCGTTGCCGGGCGAGGCGCGGCTATTAGGCTCAACCTGGGATACTACCCCTACCCCGATTACGAGCCCATGGCGTTCTGGGGGGATGCCGGGAAATTGTCCAGGATGATGGTCGATGGTTCTCATCCGTAGAATGTAACCCGTTAAGGAATCCTCTATTATGAAAGCCCAAATAAAGCCGCGTATCAACCTGGAAGGACGGACCCGACTCGAAGAGGTGATTCCCCTCTCCACGCCCTTTGTCCTGTTCGTGGATCCGGCCAGTGCCTGCAATTTCCACTGCAAATTCTGCCCGAGCGGCGACACGAAGCTCATTCGGGAGACCGGCCGCTGGCAGGGCACCATGGAATTCTCCCTTTACAAAAAGATAATTGATGACCTGAAGGAATTTGATAAACCGCTCAAGGTGCTCAGGCTTTACAAAGACGGCGAACCGCTTCTGAACAAACACTTTGCCGAAATGGTACGCTATGCCAAGGAATGCGGCGTGGCCCGCTCAATTGACACAACCACCAATGGTTCTTTACTGGACCCGGAATTCATCAAGCCAGTGCTTGATGCCGGAATCGACCGCATCAACATCTCTGTAGACGGGCTATCCGAGAACCAGTTTTTTGAATTTGCCGGCGTCAAAGTCGATTTTGACAGGTACGTGAACAATATCCGGCGCCTCTACGAAATGAAGGGCAATTGCGAAATTCTTATCAAAATAGCGGTGGATTCCCTTACCGAGGAAGACAAGGAAAATTTCTTCCGCATCTTCGGCGACTATGCCGACCGAATTTTTATCGAAAACGTGGCGCCGTGCTGGCCCGAATTTGACGTGACAACCCTTTTGGATGTTGCCCTTGACAAGGGCATCTATAATCAGCCTATCGGCGAGGTCATGACCTGCCCCTATATCTTCTACTCCCTCTCGGTAAACTCCGATGGATCGGTCAGTCTCTGTTTCCTCGATTGGGCGCGGAAACTTGTCATCGGCGACCTGAGGACTGAAACCCTCAAGAACATCTGGAATGGAGAACGGCTTTTCAGGTATCGCATGGAACACCTGGAAGGCAAGCGAAAGCAAGACTCGGTCTGTGGTACTTGCGGCCAACTCACCCACTGCCTTCCCGACAACATCGACCCATATTCTGCAATGCTTCTTAAGAGAATACGGGCTTCACGTACATGACAGATTCCATTTCGGTTCTCCATCTGACTGCACACCTTGGTGGCGGGATCGGCAAAGCGCTCAGCGGGCTTGTACTGAACACCCCCGTGGAGTCTGGAGTTCGCCATACCATTGTCTGCCTGGAACCTCCCGAGAAGCATCAGTTCCTGGATCAACTGAGCGCATTCGGTTGTACCGTAGTGATAGCGCCGGACCGGGAAAACCTGGCTAGACTCATTGAGGCATCGGACATCGTTCAGCTTGAGTGGTGGGGTCATCCGTTAACCATTGCTACACTCTGCGCCGGGCCGCTCCCGGCAATGCGGCTGCTGCTCTGGTGCCATGTCTCCGGGATCAATACCCCAATTATTCCCAGCCGCCTGATGGAGGCTGCTCACGCCTGTCTCTTTACATCCCACTGTTCCTACGACGCCGCAGAAGTCGCGCGCTTACTGCCTTCCTACCGGAGTCGCATGGGAGTGATTCACAGCGCAGGCGGTTTCAGCGGTCTTTCCGTGCCGGATCGGCGACATGAGACCACACTTGCTGCGGGCTACCTTGGAAGTTTGAATTTTGCGAAACTCCATCCCCGCTATGTCGAGTTTCTGTCAGCAGTCACCATATCCGGCTTTTCAGTCAGAATGATCGGTGACATAGTTAACCGGGAGGCTCTGGAACAACAGTGTCAAAAAGCCGGTCGTCTCGATATCCTGGAATTCCGAGGCTATACTGACGATATCGCCGCGGAACTTGCCGCCATCAATGTCCTCCCTTATCTCCTCAACCCCTTGCACTACGGCACCTCTGAAAATGCTCTCCTGGAGGCCATGGCCATGGGAGTTGTGCCGATCGTTCTGGATAACCCGGCCGAGCGCTGCCTGGTGAAAGACCGCGAGACCGGGCTTATCGTCACTACTCCCAAGGAATTCTCGGACGCCGTCTCATGGCTGGAAAATCATCCGCAAGAGCGGCGGCAAATCTCCCGCCAGGCATCGGCAGCGGTTAGGGACCGGTTCGCTGTCGGCAAAACAGTTGACGCATTCTATCGTCAATACTCCTCAGTTCGTATGGCAGACAAAACAACAATTTCTTTTGATTCCATCTTTGGCCGTACTCCTGCTGAATGGTTCCTCACCAACCAGAAACACCCTGAATACTTCACAGCCGACCGGCAACTTGGCACGAATGATGAACATACTCTGCCAGGATTACTTGAAAAGACAAAGGGATCAGTTTTTCACTATTGCAGGCATTTTCCCGAAGATTCAAGGCTGGCCAAATGGGCGGAGCGGCTCACGCACCTCGCACATTCGAACGGCTGAAAGGTATGAACATATGACTTGGCTATCCTGCGCAATATGCGGTTCATCCGGCAATGAGTCCCTTTATTCCCTCCCCTGCGGAACGCTTGACGGCTCAAACCTATATCCGAAAGTGAGGCTCGTCGCTTGCACGGCCTGCGGTCATGTCTACAATGATCTAGCGCCCAAGGAGATAGCCGGCCTGGGGGCGTACTACAACCTGGAATATGCCCCGGCCAATCTGCAGTCGATTGTCAAAGAAGGAGACCTGCCGGGAAGCACCGGGGCGAACACCCAAGGGCGCTATACGCATCTGTACGAGCTGCTGGCACCGCATCTGGATCAGGACTCGTCCGTATTGGATGTCGGCTGTGCTGTGGGTGGTTTTCTCGACTTTCTCAAACAGAAGGAGGTGTCCGGCCTGTACGGTGTGGATATGACCGAGGAGTATGTTGCCAGGGCTCGCGAGAAAAAATACGTTATTGAATTGGGTGATGCGGAGTGTCTGCCGTTTGACGATGCGAATTTCGATGTGCTTGTGATCGAGCAGGTCATGGAACATTTGATTCATCCCGGGCGGGCCTTTCAGGAGGCCGGCAGAGTCCTGAAGTCGGGCGGCGTTCTTTGCATCGGGGTGCCGGACGCCGCACGCTACGCAGAGTTCTACTACTACGATTTCTACTGGCTGCTGATGCGGGAGCATATCCAACATTTCGATATCCATGGACTGTCGCGCCTTGCCTTGGCCAACGGCTTCGAACTACTTGAACTACGGCAAAGTGCACATCCGATCATGAGTGAAAAAATGGTCATGCCGAACCTTTCCGCAACTTTCCGTTACACGGCACAACCCGCTATTGCGGAGGTAAGCGAGTCTGCGGGCCTATTGTCACAATCGATGAAAGGCTACGTAGCAACAGAAACCGCGCGCTTGAATGACAAGAGGAAAATGATCCGGAAGATCATCGAAAGCCAGCGGCCGGTCTACGTGTGGGGAATCGGCAGAGAGTTCCTTTATCTTTATGAGGCGGCCGGACTGAAGAACTGTAACCTGGTCGGCTGTGTCGACACGAACCCCTTCAAACAGCGAAATATCACGATTAACGGGATGAAAGCTGAACCATCCGGAATACTGGGGCATTCGAATCAGGATGCAGTATTGATGATAACGGCGCCAGCGCACGAGGAGCAGATCAAACAGGGTGCGTTTCAAGCCGGATTTAGAGGCGAAATTATTAGCGTACTAAACACATTACCAAGATGATTTTCATACCTATGTACATGATTATTTGTTTCGCTTAGTGCACCGATAACAGTTATTGGAGTCATCATATGAAAGTATTGTTAATATCGACGTACACTATGAAACATGTCAAAAGAGTTGACCGTCAACCTTCTCTTGCTTTGCTGTATCTTGCCGCTGCATTGAGACAATCTTTTCATGATCCAGTGATACTCGATCTGAACACATATGCCAATGATATTGGACCAGATCATGAAAAGGAATATATTCAACATGTCATCAAAAATATAAATGAGTGTTGCCCAGAACTTGTCGGTATCAACTGTCTAATGTCCGAGCATTTCCCGTTCATCAACAGGTTGTCTAAATCCATTAAAGCGGTACATCCTGCACTACCTGTTATTATTGGTGGAATCCACCCTACACTATTTGCGAAGGATATCCTGTCAAACTGTAAACATATTGACGTGGTCGTTATTGGCGAAGGTGAACAGCAGATTGTAGAGCTAGCGAACAGGTTTTCTCGGCAAAGCAATCCAAATTTAGATGATATCGAGAGCGTTGCTTTTTTAAAGGCTAACGGTCAACTATGTGAAGTGCCGAGAAAAAGTTATATCAAGGAATTGGATGATATCCCATCACCTGCTTGGGATCTTGTAAACATTTCTGATTATTACACCGATCACTCTACCTGGTACAACCCGCGCAATCTTGAAATAAAAATGTCAGTGCCGATATTGACAAGCAGAAGTTGCCCCTATGACTGTAATTTCTGTTCGATACACTATGTAATGGGACGTGGTTTGAGATTGAGAAATCCTCTCCAAGTCGTTGACGAAATGGAAATCTTGTACAGAAAACACGGATTGAATTATTTCGGATTCGTAGACGATAATTTGACACTAAACAAATCCCATATCATCAACATCTGTAATGAAATAATTAAAAGAAACATGATAATTCAGTTTGAATCGATAAACGGTTACAATCTGAGCTCTATGGATGAAGAAATAGTAGACGCTATGGTGCAGGCCGGTTGCGTCTATGTCATCTTGCCAATTGAACATGGTTGCGACAGAATGCGAAACGAAGTCATCGGCAAACGACTTAATCGCGAAAAAATCTATCAGGTTAGTGAATTATACAAAAAACATAATCTGTTAACACGTGGATATTTCATTATGGGATTTCCCGAGGAAACAACTGAGACTCTTGATGAAACCTACAAAATGATTAGGGAACTGCAACTGGACATGAACAATGTATTTAATCTTATTCCTTTTCCTGGGACGAAAATATTTAATCAGGCCATCCGCGACAGGCTGTTCCTAAATGAAGTCAATCCAAGCCGTTTGTGGGAAGGAACAAAAGGATTGAATGCCGAAAATCATGACCAGTTTTATATCAAGCCGTATGAAATGACTATCGATGAACTGACAGATTACCGACACAAGTTCGATGAACTGCGAATGCTCTCGGACAGGGCTAAGAGTCTTCAACAGGCCAAATGCAAGGGGGAAAATAAATGAGCGCGGAAGTCAAACCTGCTTACGGCCTTGAAAGAGTTCACCTTGCTCATGTTGTTCCGTTGACGATGCCATTTACAGTATTTCTTTCCGTATCGACAGTGTGCAATTTCAAATGCAAATACTGCATCCATGTTCTTTCAAAAGATTCGCTTTCAGGTAAAGGTTTTTTTCCTGAAATTATGAGTTGGGAGACTTTCGAACTTGCAGCGGACCAGATTAGCAGGTTTCCATCCAAACTAAAAACGATATTCCTGTATGGTGTAGGAGAACCTTTATGCAATAAAGAACTGCCTCGCATGATCAGACACCTGAAAGAAATGGATGTTGCCGACCAGTTAGCTTTCATAACAAACGGTGCACTGCTGGACCGGTCAATGTCAACGGCTCTGATTGATGCCGGGTTGGACACCATTCGCATTTCCATTCAAGGCATAACATCGGAAAAATATCACGAGATATGCGGGGTGCAGCTTAATTTCGAAAGTCTGACAGAAAATATCAGGTACCTGTATAAACATAAAAAACAGTGCCAAGTATACGTAAAAATTGCCGACGTTGCATTAGAAACTGGTGACGAGAACCGCTTCTACGACATTTTCAAAAATATTTCGGACAGGATGTACATTGAACGAATAGTTCCGGTATTTCATGAAATCGACTACAGCAAAATGATCAAGGGAACCACAGTTACTGATCTTTGGGGGAATGTTCACGACCCAAGAATGGTTTGCCCGATCTGCTTTTATACGCTTACCGTCTTCCCCAACGGCGATGTTTATCCCTGTTGTATGGAGTCCGATCCGGCAGGTCTCGGCAACATCAGGCATCAGAGCTTACATAAAATATGGAATGGCAAGATACATACAAATTTCTTGCGAATGCAGTTGGAAAAGAAAAGAATGCATAATTCTATCTGCAAAAACTGTACAGCACCAGATACCTCGGCGAAACTTGAAGACGAACTTGATTCGTGTGCGACTTCCGTGCTTTCCAGGTTGATTGCTAACTCCCAACCCGATGTCAAACCTTACGAACAAAAATCGGCCATACAAACTGCTGCCCGCTGAACATGGTATACGTTCAACAACAGGACAACAGGAACTTTTAGTGAATTTTCCCTTTATTGGCGGTGTCAAACCGTCAAATATCAAAACGTTGCCCGTTTGAATGGATATCAAAACGAAAACCAAAGCGATAGCTCAAGACGTTAGTTGTCTGATTTTACTTCAAAGCCCACCTCTGGATTTACCTGAGGGCCAAAGGACCAGAACTGACAGCAAGTATGTTCAGTTGACAGAAAACATATGATCAAAACAGATCAAACTTAGCATAGATCCTTTGCACAGCTGTGAATGCACCTATTGGCAAACTGGAGGTAGTAACAATGAAAAAAGCTGACCCATTAGTTAGTATTGGAATGGCAATTCACAACGAAGACAAATATTTGAATTCAGCGTTGGAAGCTATATGCTCTCAAGACTACCCCAACATTGAAATAATTATTAGCGACAACGCATCTACAGACAAAACAGACCAAATATGCAAAATCTTCAAAAATAAATATTCTCACATTCAATACTATAGAACTAATGAAAATATCGGAGCTTATGCTAATGGCTGTTCGGTAATTGAGAAATCAAAAGGCAAGTATTTTATGTATGCCGCAGGTCATGATCTCTGGCATCCAACATTTATTTCCAAGGCAGTACGTATTATGGAGGAAGATCCCGATATCGTTCTTTGCTACGCAAGGACAATGCGTATTGATAGTAACGGCAAATCCATTGGCTTGGCTAAAAACAATTGGGATCTGCGCAGAATATCGTCAAGTAATCGAGTAGTGCACCTTGTTAATAACATTTCCGGCGGTGATCCATGTTATGGCTTGGTTCGTCTGCATGTTGTAAAAGCATTTGTCACAAGAAATCCTGACTTCGTTTGGGGCCAGGATCAAGTGATGCTAGCCTACTATTCTTTACTTGGCACAATTGCGCATATTCCTGAACCACTCTTCTATTGGCGGATGACCGACAATGAAAATATGGAGATCAGAAAGAAAAGCGTCCCCCTCGATAACGTGCCACACACTGGCCAGCGGATGTTAAACATGTCCATGACTGAGCTCTGGCGCCAGATGGGGGAAGCGACATTACAGGTCATCAACCGCTCTGATCTGTCCATGCCTGAAAAACTGGCCTGCAAGGATGAAGT
>Ga0351901_1049_pt1 | contig 39829 bp, 36 predicted proteins | sample BONcelHT113001D4_FD_206875 | JGI IMG/M metagenome (GOLD analysis project Ga0351901, IMG submission 206875) | Enriched cells from coal bed in the Powder River Basin, Montana, United States - BONCAT cells T11 rep1 HSBNCT.T11.300.1.D4 ...
CCGCAACGGTCCGGGCCTTTTCCAGGGAAGCTCCCTCATTGAGGGCCGTAACATAGTTCCAGACGATGCCGGCGGAGATTACCAGACCAACCAGGACGGTCCGCTCCACCAGCAGCCGGGACATGATCCCTTCCCCGGGGTTACGGGGCGGACGGTCGATGATGCCTTTTTCCCCCGGCTCGAACGCCAGCGCGACGTCCTGGAGGCCGTTGGTAACCAGATTGATCCAGAGCAGCTGGGCCGGTATATAGGGAATGGGCACGCCCAGAATCATGGCGCCGATGATGGAAATTATGGAGGCAACCCCGGTAGGGATCAGGAAAAAGGTGACCTTGCGCAGGTTGTCGAAGACGATCCGCCCCTCCCTGACTGCATGAAAGATGCTGGCAAAATTGTCGTCGGCTAGCACCATGTCGGAGGCCTCCTTGGCCACATCGGTGCCGGTTATGCCCATCGAGATGCCGATGTGTGCCGCTTTCAACGCCGGGGCGTCATTGACGCCATCGCCGGTCATGGCAACCGTTTCGCCGTGTCTGAGGAGTTGCCGGGTTATGCGCAGCTTGTGTTCCGGTGCCACCCGGGCGTAAATGGATACCTGCTGCACCCGGTCAAACAGGGCGTCATCGCTCATGGCTTCAAGGTCTCGACCAGCCAGCACCCCTTCCTCTCCGGCCACGATGCCCAGCTCCCTGCCGATAGTCTCGGCGGTAACGGCATGGTCACCGGTGATCATCACCACCCGCATACCGGCCCGTTTACAGCCGGCAATGGCTTCGATGACCTCAGGCCGGGGCGGGTCGATCATACCCTGCAGACCGGCAAATAGCAGCCCCGTCTCAATATCATGATGCTGCAGTTCGTCTTGATCGGCAGGCGCCTCCTTCCAGGCAAAGGCCAGCACCCGCAAACCCTTCTCGGCAAATGACGTTGCCCTGGAAAGTATTTCCTCCCGGTCAGTCGTGTCGCCGCACATTTCCACAATCCGCTCCGGCGCACCCTTGACGAATATCAGCTTTTTATGCTCATGCTCATGCAGCGTCGCCATAAAGCCCCGCTCCGATTCGAAGGGGACAATGGCAAGCTGCCGGTAGCGCTCCTTTTCCTCTTCCGGCAGCAGCCCGGCCTTGAGGGCGGAAACGATCAGTGCCCCCTCGGTGGGATCACCGTCAATCTTGAAACGCCCTTCTTCCTCGAACAGGTCCGATTCGTTGCAGAGCAGGCCAATCCTCAGCAGCCTGGCAAGGGGCCCGTTTCCGGCCAGTGAGTCCTCGCCATCAGGAATAATCTCTCCCGACGGTTCGTATCCGATGCCGCTGACTCCGTAGCTGCACTCCCCGTCAAAGAGCCGGGTAACCGTCATTTCATTGCGGGTCAGGGTGCCGGTCTTATCAGAGCAGATAACCGTGGTGCTGCCGAGGGTCTCCACTGCGGGGAGCTTCCTGATGATGGCATTATTTTTCGCCATGCGCGCCACACCGGCCGCCATGGCAATGGTCACCACGATAGGCAGGCCTTCGGGAATGGTTGCGACCGCTGCCGCAACCGCCACCATGAACATATCCTTGACGCTCTCGCCCAGGAACAGGCCGACGGCGAACAGGGCGCCGGAGGCGACCATGACGATCAGGCCGATAAGCTTGGCGAAACGGTCGATCTTATCCTGAATCGGGGCCCTGACCAGGCCGATGTCCCTGACTTCGCCGGCAATGGCGCCAAGCATGGTTGCGCCCGCCGTGGCAAAGACCACCCCCTTGGCCCGGCCGTTAATCACCGACGTTCCCATGAACGCCATGTTAGTCTGATCAGCCGCCATCAGGTTGTCTTGAGGAAGAGGACCAGTGTGTTTCTCCACGGGCAGCGATTCCCCGGTCAGCATCGCCTCGTCGATGCGCAGTTCATTAGTATGAATCAGGCGCAAATCGGCAGGAACCCTGGCCCCGGAGGCAAGCAACACCATATCGCCCGGCACCAGCTCGGTTCCGGGTATCTCCTTTTCCCGGCCGTCCCGAACGACCCGCGCCTTTGACACCAGGAGCTGCTTCAGGGAGCGGACGCTCTCTTCGGCTTTGAACTCCTGCAGGAAGCCGATCAGGGCATTCAGCAGCACCACCGCCAGGATGACGCCGGTATCAATGTATTCTTTCAACAGCAGAGTAACAAAAGCGGCAATCAGCAAGATATAGATAAGCAAACTGGTGCAGCAGGATCTTCAGCCTGCTGATCCGCTCCTCTTCCGCCAGCTTGTTAAGGCCGTACTTCTCCAGACGCTCTCCGGCCTCCCGCACACTGAGACCCTCCTCCGAGGTTCCCAGCTTTTCAAATATCTGCCGCACCTCCAGCTGATACCAGTTCATGCTTTCCTCTCTACGGTGAGTCAACGCTGCTGCTCATCCGACAAATCGACATCCCTGCCCTCCGGCTCGGGTAGAAAAACATGAATGTCCCGTCGCGGGTAAGGAATCTCGATGCCGTGTTCGGAGAAAGCCTGGTAGATGCCGAAATTGAGGTTGCTCGTCAGGAGTCCGCTTCGGTGGATAAGACTGGTACTCCAGGCCCGCAGCTCAAAGTGGAGGCCGCTGTCGCCGAATTTCATTAACCGTACACCGGGCGCCGGTTGCTCCAGGACATCCTTATTTTCGGCGGCAACCAGGAGCAGCAACCGTTCCACCAGTTTCACATCGCTTCCGTAGGCAACGTCCACCGGAATGCGAAAACGGACCTTACGGTCCGTGTGACTCCAATTTACCACATTTTCAGTGATAAATTTCGAATTGGGAACAATGATACTGATATTGTCGTTTGTCACTACCTCGGTGCTCCTGCCGCTGATGCGCACCACGTCGCCCTGCACATCCCCCACCTCGATCCGATCGCCCACCTTGATCGGTCTTTCGAACAGGATAATCAAACCGCTGAGGAAGTTGTTGACAATGTTCTGCAGTCCGAAACCGACGCCGATGCCGACGGCGCCGGCCAGCACATTCAGTGCGGTGAAATCAATGCCGGCAGTCTGCAGGATGATGATCAAGCCGATGGCAATGAGAACATACCGGATAATGGACCCGGTCGCCTGACGGGCGCCCGTTTCCATGTGGGCCTTAACGAGAAGCTGTTCCGTTAGCCAGGTCCTGAGCTTGCCGGAAAAATAGAAAAGCAGCACGACAAGAATCAAAAGATAGAGAAAATTCCACAGAGTCAGCTGGGAAGGTCCGATCTTCACCAGGGGAACTTCCAGGAAACTCCTGATCTGTTCAAGTATCTGCTGGATCGCTTCCATGGTAGATCCTCGCTAAAACGGCCAGAACTGTGGAATGAAGATCGTCGCCAGTATCCAGAAAATGATGTTGAGCGGCGTCCCGACCCGGAGAAAATCCGCATAGCGGAACTGGCCCGGACCATAAATGAGGGTATTGGTCTGGTAGCCCACCGGTGTCATGAAACTGGCCGAAGCGGCAAAAGTGATCGCCATCAGCAGCGGACGCGAGTCCACCCCCATAGCCTCGGCGGCAGTGATGGCAATAGGCGCCAGCAGAGCGGCAGTGGCATTGTTGGACATCATTTCGGTCAGCAGCGAAGTTACCAGGTAAAAGGCAGAAACAAGGGCAAAGGGCCCCAAAGCGCCAACCGTTTCCACCAGATAACCGGCAAGAAGCCGGGCGGCGCCGCTGCTTTCCAAGGCGTTGCCAAGGGTAAGCACCCCGGCCAGCAGAAAAATGACCTGCCAGCTTATTGCGGCGTACGCTTCATCAAGGGTCAGGCAACCGGACAATATCATCAGACAGCAGCCGATGATTGCCCCTGAAATAATGGGAACGACCCCGGTGGCAGCCGCGGCCACGACCCCGGACACGATCATGATGGCCGCCAGCATCCGTCTCTTCCTGAAAACAGGCATCTCCACCTGTGAAATCAGGACGAAGGTCTTGTCTTCCCGGAGTTGATCCAGATGATGTTGTTCCACCTCGAACAGCAGCACATCTCCGGAGCGCAGCACCATGTCTTCGAGATCTTCCCGCATCACCAGCCCGCGATGCCGTACCGCCAACGCCGTCAAACCATAGCGTGAGCGAAAGCGCGCCTGCTTCAGGCTTCTCCCGTCAAGGCTCGACCCGGTGGCCACCACCGCCTCTATCAACATCAGTTCCTCGCCGGAAGCCGGCTCATTCTCCTGGCGCAGGGTCACTCCCCGTCGCTCCCTCAGCTTACGGAAACCTTCCAGGTCGCAACGGACCTTCAAATGGTCGCCAGCCTGGAGAATCAGCTGCTCCGGTGGCTCTTTGACAAGTGCCCCGTCCCGGAAGACTTCCGCGCCCCTGATCTGGACATTCTTCAGCAGCGGAGAGCTAACCAGCGCCTTTCCCACCGAGCGGGCTTTGGGCTCCAGCACGATTTCAATCAGGTAGTCGCCGCTGCCGAACAGGGGACTCCCGCCCGTTTCGGCAACCTTGCGGGGGATCAGCCGAATCCCGATCAACAGCATATACACGCTGCCCGCGGCAAAAAATATCAACCCGAGCCGGGTGAATTCGAACATGCCGAAAGCGGGAAGCCCATGCCGTTCGGCAATCGAGGAAACCAGGATGTTGGTGGAAGTCCCCACCAGGGTGCAAACCCCGCCGAACATGGAAGCGAAGGAAAGAGGCATCAACAGCCGCGCGGGTGAAACTCCCGTATCCCGGGCAATGGTCAGCATCACCGGCAGTAAGACCGCTACCGCCGCGGTATTGTTGATAAAGGCGGACAGCCCTCCCACCAGCAGCATCATCACCACCAGTACCAGCCAGAAATTTATTCTGGCAAACCAGCCAAGGATTTTTCCCACCACATTCACCGCGCCGGTCTTGAACAGTCCGGCGGAAAGGATGAACATGGCGCCCACGGTAACGGTGGCCGGGTTGCTGAACCCGCCTATAGCCTCCTGGGGAGAAATGAGGCCGGAAAGCAGCATGGTGCCCATCAGAATCATCGCCGTCAGGTCCACCGGCAACCGCTCGGTGGCGAACAGGATGACGGCGGACACAACCAACCCCAGCACAAGAAGCATTTCGACCGTCATAGCGGTTCTCCGGAAAGGGAAAGATCTTTGGCCTTTACCCCAACCGCAACGAGCGGTCGGGACGCTTCACGGAAACTGCGGTGTGGCATGCCGGGGCGGTAATGGCCCTCCCGGCCCAGTTACTGATTATTTGTAGTAATAGTGCCGCACATGTCCCACCAGGTCAAGGACCCGGGTCGAAATACCCGGGAAATTCCCCCACATTACCCCCACATCTCCGTCAAGCTCCTCCTCCGGGCAGAAATAACAGTTCGGCAATGGCCTTTCCGGTCGCTGTCTGAAAAATGTTTTGAATCAGGTCCCGGGTTTTCGCGGCATCCCGCAGGTCAAACTCATCGCCGAGATTCACCAGCCAGTCTGCATCCCAGATAACGCGAAAATTGTCCGTATCCACCTCGCCGGGGGAGTGGTGTGAGGCAATAATCTCACACACTTCGGCAATAACTGTTTCATCAAATTTCAAAACAGACAGGATCTCGCGAGCGACCGGCGGACCCTCGCTTTCCTGCAGATTACCGGCGGACGATCCGTACTTTCTTTCCGCCTCCCGAATCCCGATGTCGTGCAGCAGGGCAGCGGCAATCACCACGAGACGATCCCCCTTCTCCTGCTTCAGGATCTCCTCGGCAAATCCGGTAACCCGAAGAGCATGGTCAACTCTCCTCTGATCGGCGCCGAAATAGTCCCGCATCGCATCCTCAACCATGTGCAGACGTTCCTGCATGCCTCTCCCCTTCCCCAGGAGTCTGTCGGACTTAGGAAAAGTCCTACAGACTCCTAAATAATGGCTACTGAATTGTACCATCAATACCGACCGTTACAATCTTGAGCGGGATGGTCTTGCCCGATGCAGCCAGCGCATTTTTCGCAGCCGCCTCGATGCCGCCGCAGCAGGGAACCGCCATCTTCACAACGGTAACACTTCGAACCGTAGTATTACGGAAAATATCGGTAAGCTTTTCAGTGTAATACTGGTTGTCATCAAGTTTCGGGCAGCCGACGAGAAGAGCCCTGCCAGCAAGAAAATCCTTGTGAAAATCTGCATAGGCAAACGGTACGCAGTCGGCTGCGATCAACAGGTCGGCATTTTCAAAAAGGGGAGCATTAGCCGGAACCAGTTTCAACTGCACCGGCCACTGACCAAGTTTGCTCTGGCGACTGCCGCTCTCTTCGCCGGAACTTTCGGATGACGGCGTTTCCCGGGTCATCATCCGCGATCCAGGGCAACCGCCCCCATGATGTCCTGCAGAAGAACTGCCATGCTGCTTGGCACTACCCGATTCAGCAACCCGGCTCGCCTCTACAGCTCTCTCATCGAACTCATCCGCATCGCGCTCGATGATCTGGATAGCATCCCGCGGGCATTCACCGAGGCACGCACCAAGCCCATCGCAGAGGTTGTCGGCAGCAAGAACCGCTTTACCGTTTATGATCTTGATTGCCCCCTCGGCACAAGAAGGAACGCAGAGTCCGCAGCCGTCACATTTTTCCTGGTCGATTTCAACGATTTTTCTTTTCATAGCCTGTATCTCCTTTTTACTGGTTGGACTTAATTTCGAATTGGATCCCTGTCGGACATTCATTTCTGTCGTAAAGGATGATTGCAGAGTAACCGAACAAAGTGAAAAAGGTTATGACGCATGTCAAAAAGTTAGTAATTAAAGAAATCGCCGATTTTCGATCAGAAAATCACCGCCCGTGGCGAAATTTGCCCCTTGGTCGGCGGGATCAATTGTAGGGGCAGGCCCCTACATCATGCAGACCCATTCGGGGACCTATTGCAGCAAAACACCCCGTAGGGGCGCGATTCATCGCGCCCTGATTTATTTGATTGCCGGTCATTACACTGTTCGGGTACTGACCGGGCGCGATGAATCGCGCCCCTACGACAGGGTACTGACCGGGCGCGATGAATCGCGCCCCTACGATAGATATTATTCCGTGTGCGTAATTCGACATTACGACAAATGCATCCGGCACAACCTGCTTATATCGCGATGGTATCGCCATCCAACATCCCTCAACCAATATGCCGTAATTATTCAATATCATCTTCCCATCCACAATATCGCCAAACAAACATTGCCGTTGCCATGCGCATATCGCTATGAAATACGACCCGGCAATGGAATAATCCAATTTAGACACTAGACCCATAACTGTCCCCTGTGGTATCTTTCTCAGTTCGAAAAGACTGAATCTTCCAGAATGCCGCTGCGTCCCCCGGCACAGGCAAACTGACAACAAAGGAATTGGATAATGGACTATGTATCGCACGGAATTCACCACGGTTATACCAACAGAATACTTGCCATCGACCTGTCGACGGAGGAAATTTCCGCCCCTGATCTGGATCCGAAGGTGAGAGATTATTTTCTCGGCGGACGAAGCCTTGGGCTCTACCTGCTCCACAATTCAACGACTTCCGCAACAACGGCCACCAGTCCGGAAAACCCTCTGATACTCGCCAACGGCCCCTTGGGAGGGATACCGCAATTCCCCGGAGCTGCCAAGTCGATGGCAATATCTCTCTCCCCGCTCACCGGCATTCCGGGAGTTTCCAACTTCGGTGGCTACTTCGGGGCGTACCTGAAATATGCCGGATTCGACGCCCTGAAGATAACAGGAAAAGCGAAACAGGAAACCATGGTCGTAATCGACAGTTTTGCCGGGACGGTCACCATTGAAGAGGCCCCCGACCTGAAAGAGGTATTCGAACTGGAACGGGCCATTGCCGATCGATTTACCGGAGCCGGCTTCGACAAACGGCATATCGCATTCATGTCGACCGGAATCGGCGCCGACCGAACCTCTTTCGGCTGCATCAACAGCCACTACTATGACGTGACGAAACCGACCCCTGGCGGACGCGGAATCTTCCGCACCAAACAGGCCGGCCGCACCGGCATCGGCAGCGTCATGCGGGATAAAAAGATCAAAGCCATCGTCGTGCTTGCCGACCATCCCCACGGCGAAAACCCTTTCGGCGCCGCCAATTGGGAAATGGTGCGCAAAGCGGGCACGAAACTGCACAAGATCATTAAAGAAGTGGACCCACAATCGCTAAAAATGGCCCGGAAGGGAAGTGCCGGCCTCATCACCTTCATGAATAAGCAGGAGTACCAAGCCCTGCCGGTGAACAACTTCCAGATGGGCTCGGATCCGCGCGCACCGCAAATCTGCGGCAAGTTCTACGCAGAAAATCTCTTCGAGCACCGAGGAATGGATGGCTGCTTCCCCGGTTGCAACCTGCAGTGCACCAAAGGGGGCTGGGTAACCCTGGCATCGGGCGACCACGTCGGCGAAAAGGTCTGGGTTGACGGTCCCGAATACGAAACAGCCGCAGGCTTCGGCTCCAACCTCGGCATCTGGAACGCGGAATTTATCATGGAAGCCAACTGGCACTGCGATAACTACGGTATCGACACCATTACCACCGCCACCATCATGGCTTTTCTGATGGAATGCTCCCAGCGCGGCTATCTGACCAAGGAAGACATGGATGGACTGGAGCTGGTCTGGGGTAACGAATCCGCTGCCCTCGCCTTCATTCACCGCCTGGCACACGGCGAGTCACACGTGGCACAGGCCGCCGGCAAAGGGATGGCCGACGTGATCAACTGGGTCGCTGAAAGCTACCGCACGAGAACCGGGACCGACCTGCTATCCGAGCTGCAACTCTTTGCCATGCAAACCAAAGGGCTGCCCTTCTCCTTCTACCGGACCCACCGTTCGCTTTCAATGCAAGCGTCCTATGCCGCTGCCAGCGATATCGGCGCACACCATGCAGCCGCCTGGCTGATCAAGGTAGACCTCCTGGGTGCGCTCCCGACCTTTGAAGACAAGGCCTCGGCTCTCATGACCTATCCGAGGGTCCGTCTCGGCAATGACAACATGGGAGTGTGCAAGCTTCCCTGGGTGGATGTCTTCAATCCCGAATCGGCAAAGGTGGAAAATCCTGACATGCACATCAACCCTGCAACCCAGGAAATTTATGCTGAATTCTACAATGGCGTGCTGGGAACCGACCTGACCTGGCAGCAGATTTTCGAGCAGACCGACCGGGATATCAACCTGCAGCGCGTCATGAACGTCATGGTGTACGGCTCAGAAACGGGTTCCATGGACTGGATACCGGATCGTGCCATCGGAGCCACCGACGATCTTCTCTATGAAAACGAGCAGGAGATCAACGATCATCAACTGGAAAAGATCCTTGACAGGACACCGGAAGAGCTCAACCGGATGACAACGTCGGAAAAGCGGAAAGCCCTGATGAATTTCAGAAAAGAGGAACTGCGACAACTGATTGCCATCTATTACCGGAAGCGTGGCTGGAATGAACAGGGAATCCCCACCGTGGAAACATTGAAGCGGCTCGAATTATGGGAGTTCCTGAACGAGGAAACCAGAGAAAGAATTAGTGAATTGACCAGATAACTACTATCAGCATTTCCGGTCAATCGAGGGGCGAGCTGAAAATTGATCTGATAACAGCTTTTTCAGTATGAGCAGTGTCGGGAAATACCTGTTGCAGGTATTTCCCGACAGGCTCTTTAGAGGGGGTATGACCAATGTGGTTTACAAATCAACGAGGAGAACAGGAGTTCACCGGCGGCCAGAATGATTGGACAGGCGCGGCCAAGGCTGCCGCATCCTGCCCGCAATTTCTTCCCGATGCTGAAGAAGAGTGTATCGCCGACGAGCCGAGATCCTGTTACAATTGCCGCTACCGGCGCTGGAACGCCAGTTCCTTCACCTGCGTAAACAAGAAAACTGCTTGAGAAAAGATCATGCTTCCTTATCAGTGCAGATTTTCATTCGGACTGTCCTGCATTAAAGATTTTGCTGTTACAAACCACCTCGACCTACCTATTTTAATACGAGCGGAAAGCTTTTTTCTGTTTTTAGTCATTTCCCTTTCCCAACCTTTCATGCAAGTTAGATGAACTCGTAAAAACTCACTATAATGTCATCTCGACCGGCAGGGAGAGATCTTGTGTCTGATTGTTACTGCAAGTTTCCTCCCATTGGTCGGAATGACAGAACGAGTAATTTTCTGATTTTCTGCGAATCCATCAAGTTTCGTTTTCCATACTATTTATCCGGAAACTTCGAAACCGTAGCACGCCACCAGAGGATGCTCGGGATGAAAGGACCGTGGAAAACCATCCGGCGCCATTGAGCCATCCACGGGTACTGAGGTACTTGGAATATTTTCAGGCAAGCAAATATTTTCGTGATTATTGTTTTGAGAAATGGTATCGTTATCGCCATATCAATATAGCGAAGTACTGAAGCTACTACGGCATGAAATGTCGGAGCTATGGTGAAAGATCATCTAATGTAATAGAAGAAAGGCGGGAAAGCATGGGAGCACATAAAAGATACGACATCGAGAATAAACTCCAGGGAGAAACCCTTGTCCGCAAGGGGCTCATGAAGAAGCACGCGAACATGGAACGTCTCCGACTCGTTCCAGAGCTGAATGTCGTAAAGATTGGTGGGCACGGGGTCATCGATTTCGGGCGGGAAGTGGTGCTTCCCCTGATGCAGGAGATAGGTGACCTGTCAAAACAGCACAAGATGCTGGTGGTAACCGGTGGCGGAGTCCGGGTGCGGCACATCCTCGACATCGGCATCGACCTGGGGATGCCGACCGGTGTTCTCGCCGAACTGGCGGCCAAAATCAGCGAACAAAACGCGGAGATCGTCACCCTGCTCCTGTCCAAATGGAACGGTTCGCGACTGAAGCCCGGAGATCTTCTTGATCTTCCCACCATGCTCCACCTGGGGCTGCTCCCGGTGATCCACGGCACCCCTCCCTATGGTCTTTTTGAGCACCCCCCCGCAACGGGACTTATCCCTCCCCACCGCACCGACACCGGCGCGCTTCTCATGGCGGATGTTCTCGGCGCCAAAAGCTGTATTCTGGTAAAAAACGTCGATGGGCTCTTCACGGAAGACCCGCGCGTCAACCCCAAGGCCGAACTGATCAAGGACATTACCGCGGACGACCTGATCAAAATGGACATGGAGGACATGGTGTTGGAGCGGAAAGTCCTCTTCCTGTTGCGGGACGCGGCGAATATCAAGGAAGTGATGATTATCAACGGCCACAAAAGGGGCACCCTGGAGAGGGCGCTCAACGGGGAGAATGTGGGTACCATTATCCGTGCGTAGATGGATTGACAACCTGCCGGCAGGGGTATACACTTTAACCATACGCCCTCCGAAGTACCCAGGGAGGAAAAAACGGAAGGAGGAACCCCTACCATGTCAGGAAAGATTTTTTACCGTGAGAGAAGCAAGATGGTGGATGGAGCGAAACAGCCTCGTTACATCCTGGTGGCAGTGTCCGGGCTTGACCTGAAGGTTTATGGTCAGCATCTCCGCATGTGCGAACTGAAGCAGATCGCCGAAGGTGTCGGCGCCGAGCTCATCGGTCTCGGAAGAGGCCCGAAACACGCAGAAGAAGCCAAATGACCTGACAGGTCAGAATGGCAGTCACAACAATGGGGGGCGTCGGAAACGGCGTCCCCTTTGTTGTATGCGAAGTTTTTTGTTATCACGCGCCCGCGAGAACAGCATCAGGCGCTATATAGCATTGACTATAGCTGGCCGTTTTTGATATAGTCTGCGTAAATAACTCCAGCGAGGTTTAGCCATGAATGTTCTGGTTTGCATTGACGATACCGACTCACTTGATTCACGTGGCACCGGAGAACTTGCCGCTCTCCTGGCGCAGACCGTTGAAAAAAACGGGTGGGGGCGTTGTGGCGTGGTCACCCGGCATCAACTGCTTGTTCATCCGGATATTCCCTACACCTCCCACAACAGCTCAATGTGTTTTACTGCCGATATTGAGAAACAAAACCTGACGAAAGTGACTGAATTCGCATCCTCCTTTCTGGAGTGCGAAAGTGCGGAAGGTTCCGATCCGGGTCTCTGTATCGCGATAATGGAAAATGTGCCACGGCCGGAGTTACTCGTTGAATTCGGTTACCGGGCAAAGAAGTCAGTCCTTTCGATGGAAGATGCGCACAGAGTAGCGGGAGAGTCTGGAGTCCACCTTTCGGGACATGGCGGAACCAGACAGGGAGTTATCGGAGCCCTGGCAGGTGTGGGGTTGCGTCTCGGGGGGAATGACGGCAGAATGCGAGGGAGCCTCGAAATTCCGAACTCACAGGGAATTGCGTCCGTGCGGGAAATACTGTCTCATCCGCAGGTGGATGAAGTCCGAAATCTGCAAGGGGTTTCCCTGGATGGAGACGTGCTGGTTCGATTCGCTGACAAAGTAAAAACAGTTCTTCTTGGGGGCAAGCTTGTTTTACTGGTGACTTCGGATGAAGCAGGTGACTCTGGAGTAGTCTGGAAAACATGCACTCGTCAGCAGCTTAAGGTGTATTAACAGGGAACAAGGAGGGCATCAAGGCTTCCAGATGAGGCACCCCCTTACACGATCAGACATCTTGCCGGTTCAGGCTCACCATTTTGCCTTGAAGCCGTACGTGAGACTCCTGGACGCCACAAGAATACCGGGTAAACTTCCAGACCGAGCTGAGAAAAATGAACTGCCTAATGAAAGCAATGATACTCTCGCTCGGTCTGCATGGCACAGTCATCTTCCTGGTATTTGCCCTGAGCAGTTCATTAGCACAGCAGGACAAGCCGATTGTAATCGATTTCAACTTCGTAGAGCCAAGCGATCCACCGACTCCGCCAACCGCTAGCCCACAAAAAGAAGCAAATTCACCGGTCATCGCCAAGGCGATTCCTTTTCCCTACCCGCCAAAACAGAGGTCAGCCCCCCCCAAAGCGGCATCGAAACCAGAGAACATGCCGCCGGTAATTCCGAACCCAGGGGAATCCGTCCCGGCACCTTCGGAACAGTCATCATCCGCGACAGCGACGACAATGAATGGCGGCTCCGGTACAACAGGCGCCAACCAAACAGGAGGAAACAGCGGCTCTGGTACAACAGGCTCCAACCAAACAGGAGGAAACAGCGGCACGGGCGACTCCGACGAAAAGCTGTCCAGCAAATACCGGGCTGAGCACTTCGCCTACATCAAGCACCTTATCGAGCAAAACATCTCCTATCCCCAAAGAGCGCAGCGAATGGGTTGGACGGGCCGGGTAGTGGTTTCCTTTGACGTGGCAAGAAACGGCCACGTAGTTACTATCAGGATAGTGAAAAGTACCGGTTACGCCCTTCTCGATTCAAATCTCATCGAAACAATACGGAAAGTGGAACCTTTCCCCAGGCCACCCATCTCCGTAACACTCATAATTCCCTTTACCTACGAAATCAGATAACTGAACAGATAACCGAATCGGCAGGTCACAAGGGAGACGATTTCCTCACCTCCCAACAGCTCATCACTCCACATATTAAGTGGCAGTTCAACGCATCGGCTGCGAAAACAGCAATCACCTTGCCGCAAAAGCGCCGGTATTTACGTCAAATTTTTCCCCATAACTCCGCCCAAGCAACTATTCAAAATTACAAGGTTAAATGTTCAAGGTAGCCTATTAATGTAAAAAGATAAAAGCTCTATCTCTCGCCCGCTTCGCTAGAGGCCGCAGAGAACGCAGAGAAAAGCTTACAACACTATCCTCCAGGTTTACATCCTGGAGTCGGTTCTCTCTGCGTCCTCTGCGTGCTCTAGTGAACGAGCGAGAGAAAGCTTTTCAACTCAAAATTGATACACTCGCAAAAGTTTGAATACGCTACATTTTGTCATTCCGACCAGAGGGAGGAATCTTTCTTTTACACCTGGTTACAAGATCTCTCCCTGTCGGCCGAGATAACAGCTCAGAGAATTTGCGAAAGCATCAAAAAAGAAGGGCACAGCCTTTATGTCCGTCCCCTTCTTTTTCTACGCTACAATTAAATGAGCTACAGAGCCACAGGTGTTCCTCAGTACGACTTGAGGGCAACAGAGAGGCTGTAGAGACCTGCAGCTTCAGTTTTGGTAATTACAGCAATATCCTTGTTGTAGGCCAGCTTACCGTGAAAGGACGCATCGGCGGCATTGGAAAGGATACCGTCACTGGTGACGGCAAGGGTGAAGCCTGCCGGTGAAACGGTATTCCCGTTACTGTCAAGATAGGACTCAAAGGAAACATTTCCCGTTGCACCGTCTGCTGCAATGATTCCAGACGCTGTCAGCGTACTGGTACCAACGATAAGGCTCTCTATGCCGTAACTGCCGGCCAGATCAGCCAGCGAGAAGGTATTTGTGTCGCTCGGCACGATATTGATCATGCCGTAAATCCGCAGGATATACTTGCCGGGATTTGCCGAATCAGTGGCCGTTGCCACGATCAGGGACTTGTCATCCGACATGACACCGGCAGAAATCAGAGCCGTGGGTTGCGGTGTAACGGCAGGAGCAGCAGCTTCGCTGACGATACCATCCGCGGTTATGGAAAGGATCGTAGCCTTGTTGCCCGGTTTTAGCGGTGCCGATGGAGCCGTAAAGGTCGAGTACTGGACGGATCTGTCCTGGCCACTCTGGCCCATGGTGAACTCCCACTCGCGGAGAGATCCGCTGGAAAGCTGAGAGTAGGAAAAGCGTCGCGCACCACCGACAGTACTGCCGAAACCGGCGATGTCCCCGGCGTTACTGAATGTTACCAGAGGATCATGCTTCTGCAGAGCGGCAAACAAGTGGGAACCGCTGTCCGTAACCAGTGTTCCGACCATGATCTTGCGTTGGAATCCACCGAGTACCCCATGAAACAGGGCGTCATCAGCATTTATGGCATCACGAACCTGTCCGGTGGGATTCACCAGCAACGTGGGGAAGAGGTAGTCCGGAGCAGTAGTCCCACCGGTGTTACTAAGAAAAGGATTGATGGTTACCGCACCGGAATCGTCAACCGTAATAGTGCCGCGCATCCAACCGGAATTGGTGCCGGAAACAAGAATATTGAACCGCCAGGTTCCGGTCAGATCCGTCTGAGCAAAAGGTCCGGGAACCGCGGGAGTGGCGGAAACCTCATTGGATGCCCCGCTTTCACCGCTGGAGTTGACAGCGGTTACCACAAAGTAGTACCGCGTGTCGTTTTCCAGTCCGGTAACAATAGCATTCGTTCCGGTGGTTGTGCCGAACTTCGTACCGCTGACCTTCGTTACACCTGGAGAGGTTGAGTAGTAAATGTTATACGCCGCGGTATTAAACGCCTCGGTCCAGGCAAGTGAAACCTGGCCATCGCCCGTTTCCAGGACAGCAAGGTTACTGGGAGCACCTGGGGCACCGGGATTATAGCGCGCCACCGACCCGCCGCATGCCCAAAGTGACAGACATAGAGAACCAACTAACAGAAATGATAACAACAACCGCAGATTACCTTTCACACAACACCCCCTGTAATAATAAATAAAGTTTAAGACTATTCGTTCTTTCATGTACTTGGCAAAACTGCTGATTTTGCCCGATTGTTGGCTTCCAATTTCAGTCGGACGTATGTAGCCCTGACCAATACCCAGCTGAAAACACCTGATACGAAGTACATTTTGAAAGCCGTGAACGTTAGCGTCCGGAATATAAACAATTCGACTGCTATATTCAAGAATATATTTCGCTACAGCATACTGAATCAGGACAATACTCTACCAAGAAATTACTATTAGCGTAAGCTAAACATGAATATACCTAAAAACAGTAGGTTATGGCCATACATACAAAACCATCTGCCACACATTTATGTATATTGTTTAATTTGTCACACATTACAGGGCTTGTCATAAATAATTGGTTTACATGTCTATATTTAATATTATATAACGTTACGAAATTTTACTCTCCCATCAGCGACTACTGATTGCAGAACTACACTGCCATAAAACCCATATCTCAAGGAGCACTGCGTATGTATCAGCAATTAAAACTCGGCATGGTAATCATGATCCTTGGTGGAGTCGTTACCGTACCGCTGACTTCTCATGCCGAACAGGGAAATGACGGCACGTCCGCTTTCACTCTTGGCGAAGTTGTCGTGTCCGCGGAAAAACCGGCTGTAGAAGCGGCCGGCACAGTGGAAGAAGTAACCGCCGCGGATATTGAGGCATCAGGAGCCCGCAACCTGCAAGAGGCTATCGACCTTCTTCCCGGAATCAATATCAGGACCGGCGCCGACGGCGTGCCCCGTATCGACATCAGGGGCTTGAAAACCCGTCACTCCCTCCTGCTCCTGGACGGCGTCCCGTTCAACTCGGCCTTTGACCAGCAATTCGACCCGACCCTGATCCCGGTAGAAAATATTGCGCGCATCAAGGTAACCAAGGGGCCCAGTTCCGTTCTCTACGGACAGGGCGGCCTTGGCGGCGTCATCAACATCATCACCAAAAAAGGCAGCCAAAAGACCAGCGCCATGGCCGGATTGGAAACCGGCGACCATGCCCCCTATCGCGCCAAGGCAAGTATGGGCGCGTCAGCCGGCAAATTCGACGTCTTCGTCAGCGGCAGCGCGGCAAAGACCAACAGTTTTCCCCTTTCCGACGCCTTCAGCACAACCCCTCTCCAGCCGAGCAGCGACCGGGTAAACAGCTCAGGTGAACGGAACAACGTATTCGCCAACATCGGTTTCACCCCGACTGAAGACCTGTCCCTGGCCTTGACCGCCAGCTACCAGCAAGGCGACTTCGGCAAACCGCCCAATGTCATCGCTGATCCGTACGACCCCTTTACATCCTCGGTCAAATACGTACGCGTTAACGATTTCGAAGGATACTCGGTACAGCTTGCCGCCGACTACCAGGTGACGAAACCCTTCAGCATCCGTTCCTGGCTGTTCTTTAACAAGCTGGACGAAGAGGAGACCCAGTACGACAACGCACTCATGAACTCCTTCAACCTGGCCAAGGGCTCCTACTCCTTCGACACCAAGACAGATGTCATTGGCCTGACCCTGCAACCGAAATACGAGCTGGGGAAAGCCGGAACCGTCACGCTGTCCCTCTCTGCTGAAAAAGACACCTGGAAAAGCAACGGTATTAGCACCAAAAGCACAAACACGGCCGCGTTCGAATCGACCAATAAGGACGTAACCCTCTATTCTGCTTCGGTAGAATACGAAGTATCACCCCTGCCCGACGTAGGTCTCACCTTTGGTTACGGCCACCACTGGCAGGACAAGGATGAAGGAAACGACAACGGCTGGAGCCTGCTCACCTCGGCCTACTATGACGTCACCAAGAGCACCCGGCTGAAGGCAGCCTTCCAGCGGAACATCCGTTTCCCCTCCATCCGCCAACTCTACGAAGGGTCGAGCGGAGACCCGCTGCTGAAACCCGAGCGAGCCTACCTCTTCCAGGTCGGGGTCGAGCAGCAGCTTCCCGGCAAAACCAAGCTGAGCCTGACCGGCTTTCACACGACGGCCAAGAACTTTATCCAGAAAGAAGATGCCAGCAACAAGAATAAAAACTACGCCGAGAACCGCTATCAGGGACTTGAGCTTTCGGCGGAAACCTTTTTCGTGCCGCGGCTTCTCGCCCGGGCGTCCTATACCTACACGGACTCCAAGGACAAGTCGAGCCCCGGCTGGGAAGAATACCAATACACCCCGAAACACCGGGTAACCCTCGAAGGAAAATACGATTTCGATTTCGGCCTGACGCCATATATCGGCTTCATCTTTGTTGGCGACCAGTATACCTACACGAAGAGCGGCTTTTTCCCGGTACAGAAAATGGCGATGGAGGACTTTACCATCGTAAACATAAAACTGACCCAGAAACTTCAAAAAGACACCTGGTCACTCTACTTCGGAGTGGATAATCTGTTTGACGAAAACTATGAAACCAGCTACGGCTTCCCCCAGCGCGGCCGTTTCCTTTATGGCGGTGTGGAATTCCGGCTCTGAGACCCCCCCTAACGGATTTTTTCGTAGACACAAGGAACGGAGAGGGAAGCCCCTCCGTTTCTTTTTCAGCATGAAGGAATCGGATTACATGCTCACCGTTACCGACCTGACATATACCTACCCCGGGGAACACCAGCCGGCACTGACGGATATCTCCTTTAGTATTGCCGACGGCACATGTGCCTGTTTCAGCGGCCATTCCGGATGCGGTAAGACGACCCTTCTGCGGGCATTGAAGGAACTCCTTCCGGAGGGGATTCTGTCAGGAAGCATCAGGTATGGAGAGCTGCCCCTGACCCGGGAAGATGTCCTCACCGGTTTTGGCCTGGTCTTCCAGAATGCCGAATCGCAACTGCTCTGCTCCACCGTCTTCGACGAGGTTGCCTTCGGTCCCGAGAACCTCTGCATCCCACCTGACGAAATACATCAGCGGATCATCGCGGCATTATCGGCCGTCGACCTGCTGGAATTCGGCAACCGGAACGTCGAACGTTTTTCCGCCGGCCAGAAGCAGCGGCTCTGCATTGCCTCGGTACTTTCCATGCAGCCCCGCGTCATCCTCCTGGACGAGCCAACCTCCCAGCTTGACGGCAAGGGCAGAGAAGATCTCCTTCGAGTGCTCCACCACCTGAAAAAAAAAGGGATTTCGATCCTTATTGCCGAACACAATATCCAGCCCTTTACCGAAATCATTGATCGTTATTTTCTCATGTCGGACGGCAGGATCACCGGCAGCCAGGATTACCCCCCCGACGAATACCGGCGTGGACAGCAAAACGTGGCATCCGAAGCGCAACCCCGGAAGAAACGGGCCGCTACGACAACGGTAGTTTCCGCTGAAAACCTCGCTGTCTCCTATCCGGGAAGCAAACATGTCCTGTGTGATAGCAGCTGTGAAATTCGGGACGGTGAACTCATTCACCTCCATGGCGAAAACGGCTGCGGCAAATCGACCTTGCTTAAAACCATTGCCGGCGCTATCCAGCCCGATTCAGGAAGTATGACCGTCACAGGCAAGAAGCAACCCAAGGCAGGAGAACTGCTGGGCACGGTGGCCCTGCTGTTTCAGAATCCCCAGCGCCAGCTTTTCGAGGATACCGTTCGGGATGAAGTGGCCTTTACCCTGAAGCGCCTGAATCTTCCGGAAAAAGTGACGAACCAACGTGTGGAATGCGCTCTCAGCATCTGCGAAGCCTTCCACCTCAGAGACCGGCTGCCGCTCACTCTCAGCTTCGGCGAACAGCACCGGGTGGCGCTCGCGTCCGTGATTGCGCCGGAGCCGCAACTTCTCCTGCTGGACGAACCGTTTGCCGGCCTTGACCCGTTGCAGAGGCTCCGCCTGCTGAAAATTCTTGCCCAGCTTCGGCAAGAGAAGGGAACAACAATTGTCATCGCATCCCACGATCCACTCCCGGATCCCGCCTGGTCCGACAGAATCATCACCATGCAGAACGGCAGGATTGTTTCCCCGGAGGCCGCACTGGTATGAAAAGAAGATTGATGGGAAGCGATTATGCCTGCCAGTATCGTGCGGTAGATTCGCCGATTCACCGGCTGCCCGCCGGCTGGAAGATGTTCATCAGTACCGCACTGAGCGTCTGGATCCTGGTGGTACGCGAGCCGCAACCATTGCTCCTGGCCACGGCCAGCTGCCTTCTCTATTACTTTCTTGCCCGCCTGACCCTGTCCGACCTCTGGCGGGACACCCGCTTTTTTCTGATACAATTCTGTATTCTGTTGTCCCTGTTCCTCTACCGGTTGGGATATCCGGCCGGTCTCTGGCCGGGGATCCGTACCTCGCTGCAGATCATTCTCTTTTTCATTCCCGGCATCGTATTTCTCCGCACAACCCAGGTATCGAGCATGATGAAGGGTTTGCGGAAAATTGTGCCCTACCGGATTCTGTTCCTGCTCTTCACCTCCCTTCGCTTTGTGCCTTTTTTTGCACGGGAGATGCAGGAAATTTCCCTGGCGCAAAAACTCCGTGGCGCGCGACTGTCTCCCAGGGAGAGTTTCCAGCCGATTTTCTGGAGGGATGTCTTTTCCTGTATCATCCTGCCGCTGCTGGTGCGGGCAATGAAAACCGCCGATGAAGCGGCCCTCTCGGCCCAGGCGAGGGGCATGGGGTCACGCGCCGACAGAACCTACTACGACGTACGGGTTCTCGAGGCACAGCTGGCCACGCGGGAAAAGACCCGCACGAGGACAGATACGACTCCGAACAAGAAACTGACCTGTCAAAAACTACCAATAAAGCGGAGATGTGAAACAAATGAAAAATAATGTCCAATTTCTCTGGAATCGCTTTTCCATGCGGGAAGCGCTGCTGCTCGGCTTCTGTGCCACATTCATCGTCTTGACCAAGGCGACCCTGCGAATGAAACTGGGCATCTCCGGACACTCCATGTTCTTTCTGATGTTCTTTCTGCTGCTGGCCAGAGGCATCGTACCGAAAACCGGAGCGGCAACACTGGTGGGTTTGCTGGCGGGTAGCATCAGCATCGCCCTCGGGCTGGCGCACAAGGGTCCCATCATCATGCTGAATTTTGTCCTGCCGGCCCTGATCGTTGATTGTGCCGGCATCTTGCTCCCGAATCTGACGTCACGATACCTGACATGCATTCTCATCGGCGGCATTGCCGCTGCAAGCAAAGGGCTCAGCGGTGCCTTGATCGAGCTGTTCGCCGGTGCCCCGATGAAAATCGTTCTGGTAAAAGGCCTTATCGAATCGCTGGGAGGCGTCCTTTTCGGCATGCTTGGCTCCCTGCCCGTACCTGCCATCATCCGCAAGCTGCAGACAAACCGCCTGATCGCTTATTCAGACAACAGGTCACAGCAGCGAACAGGGGATGAAAGCCAGGTCTGAAAGATCTGGCTTGCCTGTCGTAATGTAGTATGATATATAGCGTAGAAATATTTTTAATAAAGCTGCTGTCTTGCTTTGGTGTCATTGGGCGGAAGCCCATTTAATCACAAAGGAGGAACTAATGAAAAAAGCTGGAAACATCTTGATCGGTGGCTTGCTTCTGCTGGCATTTTGCCTTCCCGAGTCGGCGGTGGCGGCCTACCACCACGCAGGAGAAGCCGATGCGCCGAAATTTCTCAATGTCTATCCCGACAAGGCCGGGACGAAGCTGGACAACTGCACCCTCTGTCATGCGGGCGGCACCACAGCAGACGCAAAGCCAAAGACCCTGGGAAGTTGCCAATGGTGTCACTACAAGTACGGCTATGACGGCAGCGGCGACATCACGGCCACCCTTAACCCGTACGGCAAGGCCTACCTGGCTAACGGTCGGAGCGAAGCGGCCCTCAGGGCAATCGAGTCAGCCGATTCGGATGGGGATTCCTACACCAATATCGTCGAGATATTGGCATTACGCTATCCGGGTGACGCCAATGACGACCCCTCCAAAGTGATTGCATCCCACCGCATCTACACCAAGGCACAGCTTGAGGCAATGCCGCAGCACAAGCAGTTCATGCTGATGAACACGACAAAATCGGGCGATTATTATACGGAATATTCAGGGGTCACCATGGAGTATCTCCTGAACAAGACAAAAATATCCCCCTCTGCCACAAAGGTAACCGTATACTCACCGGACGGTTTTGCCCAAGGCCACCCACTCCAAGACAGCCTCGGGAATGCGGGCTCGTCCTATGCGCCTTTCGTTATCGGAGCCTATCCCGCCGCCTACTATTATTACAACGAGGAGGCCGACAAGGCAGTCAATGCTCTGTATGGCTGGGTTGACTACACCTCTCCCGGTACCGTCGGACGTAACCACGGAGACACGATCGCCGTGACGGACGGTCTCAGACTCCTCCTTGCCCTCAGGTCCGAAGGCGAAGATCTCTTACCGGGCGTTCTCGGACCGGACAATAAGCTTACCTCCGGAAGCGAAGGACCCTTCCGGGTGGTGGCCCCGCAAAAAATTGTCGGCCCGCCCGACCAGCCTTCATCGAACCCGACACAGGGAGCAATCTGGCAGTACGACAGCACTGCGGACCATAACGCCGGCTTTTCCACGAAATGCACCACCATCATAAAGGTCGAACCCCTTCCGGCGGGCACCACTGACATCGATGTCCTTGAGGCCGGCTGGTTCTACGTTGACCAGTCAAAGGTCGTTGTCTATGGAGCCATAGAGGGTCCCCAGCTGACATCGCCAGCCAACGGTGCGACCGAAGTCTCCTGGCTTCCGACCAGGTTCGCCTGGGGACAAAGCCCCGGAATCGATACCAAGGATATCGTAAGCTATAAACTCGAATATACTGATGTCGACCCCGCTCTCGGCAAATGGAAAACAGCAGCGCTTTCCACGGGCGGGACCGCTACCGCGAATGCGGTAGGTTCAAAAGGTTTGGGATTCGCCCTGTTCGGGGCATGCGGCATGATAGCCCTGGTGAGGAGCAAGGGAGCACGACGTTACCTGGCCGTGCTCCTTCTCGTCGCCCTGTCGGGTGCCACCCTCATGTCTTGTGGAGGGGATGACACTACAGTTTTTCCGACTACCTCAATGGCAACAGGAAGCAAAACGGTCGTGCTTGAGCCGAGCACCACCTACTGGTGGCGGGTCACAGACACCGACAAGAACGGCGGCAGCACCGTCAGCGCCACGTACAGCTTCACCACACGAAAGTGAATTCACTCCGGTTCGTAAACATGCACTGGAAAGGTCTGTGCAAATCGGACTGCACTCGGTAATAACCAGTATCTAAATAAGAAGAGGCCGGGGTAGCTTCCACAGCACCCCGGCCTCTTCTTTTCCTTATTATTACTGAGGCAATTAAACATATCAATGGTAGGGGCTAGGCTTGCCTCGCCCAATCAGGGCACGGCGCGCCGTGCCCCTCCATCAGGGTTGTGATGTTTAATTGCCGAAGTAATATTCTCGAGAAAAACCATGGCAAGACATGGTTTTTCATAGTAGACTGCTGCCATGTACTGCCTTACTGCCGCACGAGAAACTTGCCGCCTCATCCTCATTTCTCTTTTTCCCGAAAGTGCCCACCGAATCGTTAAAAATATCGCAGACAACGATACGTGTATAATCTATAAAACCTACTATGCGGCAATAAGCGAAAAAAAAATCTCCCCCTACCATCACGATCCCGATTTTCCGGGATTCCCGATTGAAACGGTGAGACTTTTTTTCCCCAACACCAACGCCCTGGCGGCCCCTTTCCTGCTCTTCCGCATGAAGCGCAGGGGTTTTTCATCCTGCAAGGTCACGGTCCAGAACGGCGGCCTGTTGCTGACAGCAACAAGATAATCACTTTTGCAAGCCAGTTCCGTATCAGGATATCAAACTGCGCAGTCGCTGGGGTCGCCCTGAATCTTGGCAACGGCGTGAGGGACAGCATCCCAGACCGCCTCGATGTTTTCCACCGCACCCTTCGGACTTCCCGGGAGATTGATAATGAGGGTATTTCCCCTGATCCCGGCCACTGCCCGCGAGAGAGCCGCTGAAGGAGTTTTGGAAAGGCTTCTGAAGCGCATCAACTCCCCCAGTCCGGGAATCACCCGATCCAGAATCTTCACCGTTGCTTCCGGTGTCACATCCCGCGGAGAGACCCCTGTGCCGCCGGTTGTCAGGATGATATCCAGCGTACCGCTGTCGGCCCACTCGACAAGTTTGTCCGAGATCATCCCCGGTTCGTCAGGGATCATCTCATAGGCGGCAGTCTCGACGCCACGAGCGAGAAGCCACTCCGTAAGGGCAGGCCCGCTCAGATCGGTTCGTTCACCGCGGGCGCCTTTGTCGCTCAGGGTAAGGATTCCGGCCTTCACGGCTTTTCCTCCCGCTGGTAGATACCACTCTTGCCTCCCTCTTTGAAGAGCAGAGCCACTTCACCGATACGGATACCTTTGTCGGCCCCTTTGCACATGTCATAGATGGTAAGGGCCGCGACCGATGCGGACACCATGGCCTCCATTTCCACCCCGGTCCTTTCAAAGGCACGCACCATGGCCTCTACGCGCACGGTTCCAGTCTCCAGGTCGCTGGTAAAATCAACCGTCACCGCATGAAGGGCAAGGGGATGGGAAAGGGGAATAAGGTCAGGAGTTTTTTTCGCGGCAGCGATTCCGGCAAGACGCGCAACACCGAGAACATCTCCCTTCGCCATTGTGCCGCCGACAATATTTTCCAGGGTTTCCCTCTTCAGGAAAACAGTGGCCGTAGCAATAGCGGTCCGCAAGGTAGGCGCCTTGGCGCTGATGTCCACCATGATTGCCTTGCCCTGGTCGTCAAAATGATTGAAGCTCATAGTTTCTCCCTACTACAAAGGTTTGAAGTATGTTTTTCGTAGGGGCGAACCTTGTGTTCGCCCTTTTGTCGGATGATCGGAAAGTCGGACGAACACAAGGTTCGCCCCTACATAAAACCAAGCGTTATCTCAGTCAATCAGGTGGACGTTCACCCGCTCACCGGCGTTGAGATCTCCCCGTTCCGCAGGAATCACGGCAATCCCGTCGGCGAGCAGCAGGGTCTTGAGAAAACCGGTATCCTGCTTGCCGGCACTCTGGACAAGAAAATCTCCATTCTCCTGCTCCACCGCCACCCGAATGAAATTGACCCGGCCCGGCTTTTTACGAAGTCCCTCCTTGAGAGTTGCCTTGACCATCGGCCTCAGCACGCGGCGATGACCCATCATCTTGAGAAGCGCCGGCCGGACAAATTCTTCAAAGGTAAGGAGGCTTGAAACCGGATTTCCAGGCAGAGAGAAAACGGGCTTTCCATCCCGAAGGCCAAAGGCCGTGGGGCGGCCCGGTTTGATATCAATCTTCCAGAATGCCTGGCTGACCATCAGTTCTGCAAGAACATCCCTGACGTAATCACAGTCTCCGGCCGACACACCTGCGGAGGTAATCAGAACATCAGCCCGCAGCCCCTCGGCAAGTTTTTCACGGAGGCTTTCCCGATTGTCCCGGGCAATTCCAAGCATTACCGGAATGCCGCCGGCCTGTACGACCGCTGCGGCAAGTGCAAGGGAGTTGCTGTTGATGATCTTGCCGGGTGTCAACGCCTCGCCCGGATCCACCAATTCGTCTCCGGTGGAAAGGATGGCAACGTGCACCTTGCGATGGACGGGAATGAACAGTTTGCCGAAAGAAGCCAGCATGCTGATCTCCGAGGGCCTCAGGCGTGTTCCGGCCGGGAGAACCGTCTCGCCGGTCTTCACGTCCTCTCCCTTGAAACGGATGTGATCACCGGGTTTCACCGCGGTCTTGATGAAAACCTGGCCATCCTGCTCCTCTGTCTCCTCGTAGGGAACTACCGCATCCGCACCTGGGGGAATGGGGGCTCCGGTCATGATTTTTACCGCGGTGCCGCGTTCAACCTCATCGGTCATATGATCGCCGGCAGGAAGGAACCCGGCAACTTTCAGGGATCCGCCCTCAGGACAGTCAGCTGCCCATAACGCATACCCGTCCATGGCCGTATTATCCCACAAGGGCATGTCCCAGGGAGCGGCAACATCCTCGGCAAGCACTCTGCCGACCGCAGACAGAATTTCCACTTTTTCCATTCCCAGGGTAACAACACTGTCGAGTATTATCTTTCGCGCTTCTTCGAAGGTAGGCATGATAGAGGACTCCGTACTAAATTGTATTCAACGAAATTCATCAAAAACTGAATGAACCTTTCATTTAACAGATAATGCCGTATCCCGTCAAGAGACTGTGCCAATTCTACCAATCGAACGGTGTATTGCTTCCGTCAGACAAGAGAATAGAACACGCTATTCTGCTAAATATCCAGAAGCATAAAAAAAGGGGGTCATAACCAGCAACGACCCCCTTTCTGCAATATACCTAGTCATAAAGTATCAGACCTCAACCACCTCTTCTTCCAGATGTTTCGGCCCGCGCGGAAGGGCCAGCAATTCTGCGCCGACCTGCTCCGCAATGAATTTCAACTCACTCATCCGCAGATGTTGTCCGTAAATCTTCAGATCAACACCGGAGACTCCTGCCAGCATATAACGTGGCTGGTTTGATTTATCGACGACTTTTTCCCTCTCACGGTAAAATATCTTTCCTGGCATTGCAATCCACCTCCTGTAGTGATTTTCCCCGACAAAACGGAGAATCTTCAGAAAGCATATCGCTGGTTCACTATAAATCAACTTATACAGCGTGACATTGTAAAACGGATAGCTATTTTCCGGGGATTATGTGAACGGCAGTCGCCTTAAAGGCAGCAAAAACTTTTTTCCCTTCCTTGAGATCTAGAACAGCAAATGCTTCGCGGGTAACATATGAGACAAGGGGGAAACCACAATCAAGAGTGAGTTTTAGAAATGGACCAAATGAAGAGATGTCATTAATGACTGCCAAAAAAATATTCCTCGCACTGGTGAGATCATCGGGATGAACCAGTTCGATGGAAACATTTTCCGGACGGATACAGCAATAGACCGTCTCACCAAACTTAGCATTGCTAACAGCATCAATCTCCGCCCCTGAAACGGAAATGGTAACGACGCCGTCCGATGCTTTCACCACTTTCCCTTGAAGAATGGTGTCCATTCCGACGAAACTCGCCACAAACTCGTTAGAGGGATTATTCATGACATCGAGGGGCGTGCCCTGCTGAACGATCGATCCGTTGTGCATGACAATAATTCGATCAGACATGCGAAGCGCCTCTGTCTGATCGTGGGTAACCATGAGCGCAGTAATGCCGGTTTCCCGGAGAATGCTGGCCAGATCTTCGGTAAGGGCGTTTCGGGTGGGTGGATCGAGTGCCGAAAACGGCTCGTCGAGGAAAATGATATCCGGCTCAATGGCAAACGCCCGGGCCAGGCTTGTTCGCTGAGCCTCCCCGCCGGAGAGTTTGCGTGCCGAACGAGGAGCCAGGTGCTCGATGTTGAACCATTTCAGATAGCGCATGACCCGCTCGCGGGTTTCATCTTTCTGCATGCCCCTGATTTTCAAGCCGGAAGCAACATTATTATAGACGGTGGTGTCGAACAGGAGCGGTTCCTGAAAAACCATGGAGACCTTGCGTCGATAGTCAAACGTTGCTTCACGGGAAGAAATGTCATCTTGACGGTAGGTAAGCCGTCCCGCAACGGGGCGAACGAGACAATTGAGCACCAGGAGCAATGTTGACTTGCCGCTGCCGTTCGGACCAATCAGTGAGACGAATTCCTTTTCACGGATACAAAAGGAAGGGATGTCCAGGATCGACACCCCCCCCAGTTTGACTTTGAGATTTTCTACTGAAAGAATTGTTTCCTTGAGGGTCACCGGGGTCTCTCTCTTTGCTGAATGATAGTGAACAGAAAGTTCACGAGGAATACCAGAAATAGCAGGATAATGGAAAGGGCGAACGCCACATCAAAATTTCCCTTTCCAGTCTCCATGACCGTTGCGGTCGTGAGGACCCTCGAGTAGCCCTTGATGTTTCCACCCACCATAATGGAAGCCCCGACTTCGGAAATAACGCCCCCGAAACCGGCCATCACGGCTGCCATCAGGGGTAGACGTGCCTCCCGGAGAAGAATCCAGACCATCTGCAGCCTGGTTGCTCCGAGAGAAAGGATCTGCAGCCTCATTTTGGCAGGGAGATTCTGCAGAGCGGCAATGGAGATGCCCATGACAATCGGTGTTGCGATGACCGCCTGGGCAAAGATCATGGCTGTCGGCGTATAGAGGATGTCCAGAAACCCTAAGGGGCCATTCCGCCAGAGAAAAATCGTGACGAACAGACCAACCACTACCGGGGGGAGTCCCATGCCGGTGTTGACGACGCTGACCACGAATTTCTTCCCCGGAAAACGGGTAAGGGCGACGATCATCCCGGTTGATATCCCTATCAGCACGCTGATGAACGTCGCCACTCCCGAGACCTTGAGCGAGAGCCAGGTTATCCCGAGCACTTCAGCATCCAGCGCGATAATAAGCTGAAAAGCCTTGATCAATCCCTCAAGAATCAGATCCATTTACAGCCCCAGCGACTTGGGATCCTTGCCGGCATCCGGGAAGAACAAGGGGCTGCCATACTTTTTAACGCCATAGGTCTTGATAATGGCCTGGGCCTTTTTACTTACTACAAAAATGGCAAACGCCTTGGCACCGGCGGCATTGACCTTGGGCCACTTGGCCGGGTTCACCTCAATGACATGATAAATATTGAGCAATGCACCGTCGCCTTCAACAAGAATGTCAAGGCCCAGGTTCTTTTTCAAAGCCAGGTAGGTCCCGCGGTCGGCAATAGAATAGCCGTTCTTCTCGGCTGCCACACTCAGGGTCTGCCCCATACCGAGCCCGGTCTCTTGGTACCACTTCTGTCCCTCGGGATTCATGCCGGTTGATTTCCACAATTTCTTCTCCAGGGCATGTGTCCCGGAATTGTCACCCCTTGACATGAACAGGGCATTGGCCGCGGCAATCTTCTTCAATGCTTCCTTGGCGGATTTTTCGCCCTTGATCTTGGCCGGATCCGTTTTCGGGCCGAGGATCACAAAATCGTTATGCATGACCAGCATTCTGTTCACGCCGTACCCTTCCGCAACGAATTTCTTCTCCGCATCGGGTGAATGTACCAGCAACACATCAGCCTCGCCCTTTTCGCCCATCTTCATTGCCTGGCCGGAACCGACCGAAATGGTTTTTACAAAGTAGCCGGTCTGTTTTTCAAATACCGGAAGCAGTTCGTCCAGCAGACCGGAGTCCTGGGTACTGGTAGTCGTTGCCAGAATAATGGTCTTATTGGCGGGAGCCGCCTGGGAGATGGTAGGGGCAAAGGTCGCGAGAAAAGCGAACGCAAATGCCGCCAGTGAGAATGACGCTGTCTTGAGAAGTTTCATGATTGTTTCTCCTTTCGCTTGCTGGTTTTCTCAGATTAGTTCTTGCCTTGAAGAGCCTGCCATTCCGGTGAATTGGGGAAAAACAGCGGACTGCCATAGGTATCAATACCGAAATCAACGATCAACTTCTGACCTTTGTCCGGCGAGGTCAGCCACTGGACGAACTTCATCGCATCCTTGTAATTGGCTTTCGGGAATTTCTTCGGATCCACCGGGATAACCGAGATAAAATTAAGCAGAGCCTCGTCCTTTTCCACCAGGACGACCAGCTTGATGGATTTTTGCAGGGAAAGATAGGTGGCCCGGTCCATGAAGGTATAGGCACCTTTCTGGTCGGTGTACGTAAGGGTTGCGGCATTACCCTCACTACCTTTCGCATACACTTCATACCAGCTTCCCGCAGGAGTAATACCGGCTTTCTTCCACAGCTCCATTTCCGCGACATGGGTTCCGGACTTGTCGCCTCGACTGACAAACGGGACACCCTTCTCGACGATTTTCTTCAGAGCATCGGTTGCGCTGGTCACGCCCTTGATACCCGCAGGGTCCGTTGCCGGGCCAACAATAACGAAATCATTGTACATGACCGGAATCCGCTCGGTACCGAAGCCTTCGGCTATGAACTTCTCTTCCAGGGACTTGGCATGAACCATGACCAGGTCCACCGTGCCCTGTTCCGAGATCTTGAGTGCCGCACCGGTTCCAGCCCCAACGTGACGAACGCGGATGCCGGAATCCTTCTCAAATTGATCCTCGAGAGTCGCAACAATGCCCGCGTCAATCGGGCCGATGGTGCTGGCCATCAGAATGAAACCCTTTTGCTGGGCCTGGGCCGTAAACGGGAGGCTCAGCATAATACAACACAGCACGAATGAAAATACTTTTCTCATGTGTTCTCCTCTGCTGCTAATTGAAATGATGCCGCTGAACAGCATCGTTATATGCTACAGAGCATATCGTGTCATTAAAAAAAAGAGGGGGAAGAATCCCCCCCATCCATGAAAAAGGTTGGAGTTGTTTAAAACTCCCAATCAGTCGATACTTTCTTAGAATGCAACAGTAGCCTGCATACGGAACTGCATGTCGTCGGTCGATTTTCTCTGTCCGGTAAGAGGATCAGTCGTAGCTCCCGACTTGTGGATGTTGCCGATATCGCCCTGGAGTTTCAGGCTGTGGTTGTTGAAGTAGTAGGAGACTGCGCCGATGACCTCGGTCTGGAGATTGTTGGTCAAGTTGCGGTTCGGGTCCAGGTAGCTGTAACGCATGGCAAGTTCGAGCCTCTTGGGAATGACGGTGTAACCGGCCTGGGCATAGAAGCCCTGGGCGTTGACATGGGCGTTGGTCATATCGCCGGTGCCCTGTCCCCAGAAGTATTCGGCCTGGGCAAAGGCGCCCATCCACTTGAATGCCGTATCAACGACAAAGGAGTCGATTTCAACCTCTTCGATGGCGTTGAAAACGGCCGCGTTTCGACCGAGCCAGCCGCTCGTGCCGGCATAGCCGTTGTTATTGGTTTCAAAGGTAGCTGCCGCGGTCTTTTTCAGGGTGTTCATGTAGTAGCTGCCACCCACGGTGAACAGCGGCTTCTCGCTGAACTGCGGGTCGCCTTCGGCGTACCCGAATGCGCCGAGCGGGTTGATCTGCAGATGGGCCAGGAAGGCCATGTTGTTCTGAGCGCCATTGCCCGGACGAACTGAAGTCTGGCCTGCGCCGTTCGACACACTCAGATCGTAATTAATCAGGTTGCCCAGGACCTTGCCGCCCACTACGGCACCCAAGTCATAGCCGGGAGAGAAGGCCGCGGTGGTGGGGGAAACTGCCACGAATTGGAGATTACCAACGGAGGACATGTTGTCACGGCTGTACACCAGCTTGGTCTGACCGCCAGTCAGCTGCACTTCATCAATAAAGCGGTACTTCACGTAGGCGTTTTCCAGCATCTTGTTGTTGCCGGACTGCTCAAGGCCGAACTGCAACATGTAGCTTAGGTCCTTGGAAAAGGCATAACCCGAGAAAATGAGCCGCCCTTTTGCCAGATTGAACTGGCTCACGTCATTGGTTACGTCGTTGTCAAAGAAGCTGTAACGGACCTGCATGAGACCACCAACGGAGAGCTGAAACTTCTCGTCAGCCGAGGTGAAGGTGAATCCCTTGCCTAGCTTGTAGTCGATCGGCTTGACCTTGGTGACTTCTTTGTAATCAGCCTCGGTGATGACCCCTTTTTCCTTCAGGATGTCTTCGAGGGTCTTGGCTTCTGCTCCCGGAACTGCCATACAACAGGCGCCCAGGGCAGCAATCACTGCTACCAAACTCTTTTTCACGTGCTCCTCCTTTTTTCATTGTAAGTTTGCTCTACGAACTTGAAACAGACCGCAGGCACGACATTAAAAGATTTATATAATTAACTATATAACGGCAGTCAAAAAAAACACTGTGTGAAAGTGGCTAGTGCCAAAAGCGTAATGTAAAATAAAAAACAACGATCCGAAAGTCAAGCAATTTTATTCACGCCCGGAGATCTGTCCACCGGCCAAGAGGCCTCCCTCCCTAAAACTATCACGTATTCAATCCGTCAACCTTGAAACAGTGCTGTCCAACTCTGGGATGAGGCTTTCACGAAGTCTCTCGTACGGGTTCATTGCATAATGGCGGCAGCAAGGTATTCGCCCGAACTCGTCAGGCTGCCTGATCCGTATGGAGGGTGATGACCGATTACGAGAGGCTTTGGGGAAGTTCCAGCCCAGCCTCCCCGGCAAGATAATTCACAATCCTACTCACGCACGTAAATGTCCTGATCAGATTCATGGACCATTCCCATGACAAAGGCATATTCGGACTCGATCAGATCGTAGTGTTTCTGCGTCTCCCGGATCACCCTCTCGAAAATCCCACGCACAAGAGGGTCAACCATGTCCTGAGCAAACTGGGTATACTGTTCGATCAGGTGCTTTTCCTCCTGCAAGGCTATCTCAAGCGCCTTTTGTTCATGGGTTTCCCGGTCTATGGCTTTCTCCAGCGCGGCATAATTCGCTGAGGACCTGTCAGGAGGTGACAAAATGTAGGACGAGATCTCTCCAAACTCCTTCCCCTTGTACTGCCCGAAGAAGGACCTGAGATGTTCCTCTTCCTCGCCGGCAAGGAGGTGAAATACCTTTTTAGCTCTGTCTATCACACTCACCGACGCGGCTTTCAGATAGAAGTCCATACTGTCTTTTTCTGCCTTGATTGCAAGCTTGAGAGCTTCTTCCAGTGTATATTCCTTACCCATGACGAGACCCCCTGAATTTGTCAAATATGTACGTAAGTAACGTATTGAATTACCTTTAGGATACGCGGTGATCAGTTCTAAGTTTTAAGATGTAAGACTTTCTCTCGCCCGTTCACTTCGTTCACTAGAGCACGCAGAGGACACAGAGAGAAACCGACACCAGGATATAAAACTGGAAGATAATGCTTTATGCTTTCTCTGCGTTCTCTGCGGGCTCTAGCGAAGCGGGCGAGAGATAGAGCTTTTTTAGTAAAGTATAACCGATAATCGTTCAGTAATCATCATTCGCCAGCCAGAATATCGTTTACCGCAACTCCGGCCATGGTGAGACCGAAAATGGCCGGGATATATGAAATGCTTCCCAGGGTTATTCGTCGGTGCCGACAGGAAAAAACCTGTTCATCCTTGTTGGGGCAGACACAGTCCTCCTTGCAAACATTTTCTTTCAAAGAGGGCTCACGGTATTCTTCAGTGGAAAAGACCACCTTCACGCCATGCTCGATACCCTGTTTTTTCAAAAGCTTTCGAATGATCTTGGCCAGCCGGCACTTGTGGGTATCTGCAATATCCGCAACCCGAATCCGGCTCGGATCAACCTTTGACGCCGCCCCCATGCTGGAGATGATCGGCAGCCCCCGCTCGCGGCAGCTTCGTATCAGATGCAACTTGCTGGTTATGTGATCGATGGCATCCAGTACATAATCGTATTTCTCTGACAGCAGAAAGTCGCTGTTCTCGGCAGAATAGAAATCTTTGTACGGGACGACATCCACGTCAGGATTTATGTGCTTCATCCGCGCCGCCATTACGAGAGCTTTGGATTTTCCGACCGTTTCGTCGAGCGCGATAATCTGGCGATTGATATTCGTCAGGCAGACATCATCAAAGTCGACAATAACGAGACGCCCCACCCCGGCTCGACAAAGCGCCTCCGCGGCATACCCACCGACACCGCCGAGACCGAAAACGGCAACGGTAGCCTGACGGAGCTTCTCTATCCCCTCCGGGCCGATCAGGAGTTCGGTACGTGAAAAACGATGTTGTTCAGACATTAGATTTCTCCTGGTTCAATTCTACGTAGGGGTAACCCTTGATTCGGGCAGGCACGGGGGCCTGCCCCTACACCATCCACCCCTCCATCCGGAAAAGCCGCTCGGCATTTGCGGTCGTTACCCTCGCCAATTCCTCAACGCTGATCCCCCTGACCCTGGCAACCGCCCGGGCTGTTTCGAGCAGGAAAGCCGGCTCGTTAACTTTTCCTCGATGCGGTTCGGGCGCCATGTCCGGCGAATCGGTTTCCAGGAGCAAATGGTCAAGAGGAATCCGGGCGGCCACGAGCGGACCCTTTACCGCGTTACGGTAGGTGACCGTACCGGAAAGCGAAATCTGGAGCTTTTCCTCCATGAAGATAGCTGCCATCTCAGGACTGCCGGAATAGGCATGCATGACCCCGCTCACTTCCCGCACCCGCTCTTCCCTCAGAATCCCGATGAGATCATGGAAGGCTTTCCGACAATGAATGATCACCGGAAGGCCCATCCGGACAGCCAGACGCAGCTGGCCACGGAAGGCTTTCACCTGAACTTCTCGCGACACCCCGCTGAGGTGATAATCAAGTCCTATTTCGCCAATGGCAACGGCCTTCCCCGCATATCGGGCCAGGTCTTCCAGAAGTGGCTCGTCATACCGGGCGGCCAACATCGGATGAAGGCCGAAGGCCGGAAAGACCCCCGGCGTACCGGCTGCCAACCGGGAAATACCGTCCCATTTTTCCGGTGACACTCCAGGAACGACGAACCTCTCCACCCCTGCGGCACGAGCCGAGGCAAGAACCTCAGCGAGCCTCGTTGAAAGGGACGGATGGTCGAGATGGCAATGGCTGTCGACATACATGAATCTGCTCTTTCACCCGTGGTATCAGGAGCCTGTCAGTACCGCAATACTACACCGTAACAGGCCGGAAGGTATACAATAAATATCGTACGTGCGGTGCAGCGCCCGACTCTCAAAGGTGTCCCTCGATGAGCAATAAACGAATCCGCATTGACAAATATTTCGCCATTATTTATAGTTCTGACTTTATGTGGAGCAGCAGTCTTCCGATTCGGCTGTTACGGACCATACGCCGCCCACCCACCTGCCACCCGACACGATAAACTTTGACAGGACAGGGGTTCATGCTACACTTTTCAGCAGCAAGATCATGATAGTACACTCTTCTTACCACACCCCCCAAGGTTCCGTAGAAGACCCTTCACAAAGCCCTCCCGTAGCAGGGAGATACTGACCGATGGCTTCTGGAATACGGGCCATTGTCTTCGATCTTGACGGCACCCTCTATTCAAATGACGATTTCTCTGCTGAAATCAAATGGGGGGCCGGCATTTATATTGCTGAATTAAAAGGGATAACCGTAGAGAATGCCGCTACCCTTATCAGAGAAACGCGGCAACGACTTTCCTCTGAAAGAGGCCAGGAAGCGACCCTCTCGGCGGTTTGCGTCGAATTGGGCGGCAGTATTGCCGGGTTTCATGCAACCGTTACTCCCCTGCTCCACCCTGAAACGCTTCTGAAACCCGATTATCGGGTAACTGCCCTGCTTACCGCGTTGGCGAAACGTTTCGAGCTGTATATTTATACGAATAACAACCGAACCTTGACTGAGCGGATTCTGCAAGAGATCGGCCTCGCCGGTCTGTTCGCAAGGATATTCACCATCGAAGACTTCTGGCGACCGAAACCGGACCGGGAAGTATTGAATCATATCTTCGCAACCATCCTCAAAAATCCGGAAGAATGCCTTTTTGTCGGCGATCGGTATGACGTGGACCTGAAACTTCCGACCGAGATGGGATGTTCATCCTTTCTTGTTACGAATATTCAGAGTCTTCTGGAGTTGGAGACTTTTCTATCCTCGCTACCCACTAATCCAAGGAAAGCCTGATGAAAACAAGAACAGAAAAAGACACCCTCGGAACACTGGAAGTACCGTTCGATGCCTATTACGGCGCCCAGACCGCGAGGGCCATTATTAATTTCCCCATTTCCGGGCTCAAACCCCACCCGGCTCTGATTTGGGCAACCCTTACCATAAAAATGAGTGCAGCCAGGGCCAACATGGCTACGGGCCGCCTTGCGCAAGAAGTCGGCAATGCGATAATTCAGGCTGCCAAAGAGGCTCTTTCCGGCGAGTACGTCAACCAGTTTGTCATTGACCCCTTCCAGGCCGGCGCCGGAACATCCCACAACATGAACATAAATGAAGTCCTGGCCAATCGGGCAGAGGAAATTCTGGGGGGTGAACGGGGAAAATACGCAAAAGTAAACCCCAACGACCATGTCAACATGGCCCAGTCCACCAATGATGTTTTTCCGACTGCCATGCGACTCTCGGCGCTGAACATGGTGTCGCAGCTCCTTCCCGAAATGGAGGGCCTGACCGACTCCCTCAGGGCCAGGGGTGCGGAGTTTGACGGTATCCTCAAATCCGGCCGCACCCATCTCCAGGACGCGGTACCAATCAGGCTCGGTCAGGAATTCGAGGCGTACGCCGTTGCCATTGAAAAGAATACCGCCAACCTGCGCGCCTGCCAGGAAAACCTCCTCCAACTCGGTCTCGGTGGAACGGCAGTCGGCACCGGACTCAATGCCGAACCGCGCTATATCGAGCAGGTCGTCGAATTTATCCGAGAAGAAACCGGATTCCCGGTTGTCACCGCCCCCAATCTCATTGAGGCAACCCAGAACATGGACGCTTTCGTTGTCCTCAGTTCCGCACTAAAGGGAACTGCCGTCAACCTGACAAGAATCGCCAATGATCTCCGGTTGTTATCATCGGGTCCCATGACAGGGCTCAACGAGATAAATCTGCCGCCTGTCCAGCCCGGCTCGTCGATCATGCCGGGCAAGGTAAATCCTGTTATCCTTGAAATGGTAAACATGGTATCATTTCAGGTGATGGGAGCCGACACGGTGGTTACTTTCGCTGCTCAGGCAGGCCAGATGGAGTTGAACGTTATGATGCCGGTCATCATCCACAACATCCTGCTGTCGCTCGAAATCATGAAAAACGCCATCCGCAAAATGCGGGAATCCTGTATCGACGGCATAACGGCCAACGTGGCGCAATGTGCCCGATATCTGGAAAGCTCCGTCGGTATGGCCACGATCCTTGCCCCCCGCATCGGCTATGCGGCGGCGGCCGAGATTGTCAAGGAGTCCCTCAGGACCGGAAGAAGCACCAAAGATATCATCCTGTCACGCGAGCTGCTCTCGCCAGAGGCACTCGCGGAAATAATCGATCCCTATCCCCTGACCACACCGGGGATATCCGGAAAGAGAAACACAAAACCAAAGGAGGAACAATAATGATCGAAGAAGTTAAGAAAGTACTGGAGATGATTCGTCCTGCCCTGCAGGCTGACGGCGGCGATGTGGAATTTGTCGAACTGACCGAAGATGGCATCGTAAAAGTGAGGCTTGTCGGCGCATGCGGCCACTGCCCCATGTCTACCGTTACCCTGAAAAACGGCATTGAGAAAACTTTGATGGAAAAAGTACCGGGCGTTAAGGAAGTTGTCCGGGTTTCGTAATCCGCAACCACCAGGCGCGGGATTTTCCCGCGCCGCTCTCATCACCCGGGATTGCCAATGATGCGTTCTTCCTATCAACCCAAAAGAATCTCGGGCATCTTCCGCACTCCCCGTTTTCTGAAGCGTTTCAGGAGAAACACGCAAGCAACCTTCTTCTCCGGCAACAAAGTCGAACTCTTCCGGGATGGGGGAGATTTTTTCCCCGCCATGCTTCACGAGTTCGCCGCTGCAACTCGCCACATCTGTGTTGAATTCTACATTTGCCGTAATGACCGCAGCGGTACTCTGTTCGCTGAAGCCCTGATCGACGCTGCAAAGCGTGGTGTCTCCGTCTTTCTCATGTACGATTATTTCGGCAGTATCGAGACGCCCGGCTCCTATTTCCGCCAAATGGAGGATGCCGGCGTAACGTGCCACCCCTTCAACCGCCCGTCATTCAGACGGGGCCTTGCCTGGTTCGACCGACGCAACCACCGCAAATTCGCCATACTGGATGGCACCAGAGCATTTCTTGGCGGAATGAATATCGGCGATGAATACGTCGGTTTCGGCGATAGCGTCATCCACTGGCGGGATGTGGGAATTCGTCTCGAAGGTGCTGCTGTCGGGCAACTGCAAAATCTTTTTGTCGACCTCTGGACAAGCGAAACCGGCAGTGCCCCTGTGATACACGCCCCCCCGCTTTCCTCGTCACCGGCTGGAGACGCCGATGTCATAGTCGTCAGCGGCGGCCCCCATCACAATGCGTCCTTTATCAGAAGTTCATTCAGAATGGCACTCGCCGGTGCCGCAAAAAACATCAGAATCGTAACCCCCTATTTCGTACCCGGGCCGCGCATTGTCCGCTCACTGCTTCGTGCCGCCAAAAGAGGGGTACGAATACAGCTCCTGCTGCCGTCTATTAGTGACGTGCCGCTGGTAAAAATTGCCAGCAGAGCCTACCTTTCCACCCTTCTCAAGGAAGGCATTGAAATTTACGAACGACAAGGAACGATCCTTCACGCCAAGGTAATGCTGATCGATAGCTGCTGGGCCACACTTGGCTCGGCAAATCTCGACCTGAGAAGCTTTCACCGCAATCATGAAGTAAATGTGGTCATTGACAACCCGGAATTCGGCCGTCAGATAGATGAAATGTTCACGGAAGACTTGACACGATCGCGCCGGATATCCCTCCAGGAACACGAAAAACGGCCCTGGATCGAGAAGATCCTTGAGCGATTATGTGATCCGATCCGCAGATTTTTGTAGGGGCGATCCTTGCTCTTGCGCGCCGTAGCGCTTCAGCGCACAGGAGTGTGATCGCCCTGTGGCGGGCGAATACAAGATTCGCCCCTACGAAAACGTACCCAAAATAAAAAGCCCCCCTGCCATTTACAGGCAGGAGGGCTTTTTATTTGCGACGCCCGCAGCCATTACGGTCGCGGGCTACATATGGCACCCCTCTTTGCAATGGGATACCGGTCTGATTCTAAAGTGTGCAGTCCACATACGTAGCCCTCCTTTCTCAGGATTTTCGGGTTTTTTCGTATTCTCAGGTGTAATGATAATACTCCCACCGTGAATTGTCAACCACACATATATATTATTATATGAATCTTTTTATTATCCTTAAAAGACGTCCCTCTCTGACACCGAGGGCGTGTTCCGGACAAAGTTCTCGGCAACAGAAACAGCGGATACAGCGAGGATAGTCAATAAAAAGCAAATCGTCCCGTATCTCCATTGCGCCGGGCGGGCAGGCATCACGACAGATGCCGCAGAGCTTGCATTTCTCATGAAGCGGAAACGGGTAGGCCGTAAAATGATGCCGCAGATGTCTGGACAGGAAACGCGGCAGACCGAATTGAACATCGGAAATCGGCGGCAGCTGAAAATCCGGAATCAGCGCCTCCTTGAGAGAATATCCGCCGGTTTGTATTGCAGAACGCTCCACCCCGGCAAGTGCCAGTTTTTCAGCAACCCTTTCCAGATACAGGTACTTTTTCGGAATACCAAGGATTTCCGCGGCGATAACATCAACGGAAACGGCATTTGCCCCGGCAATCAACAGTCCGACATGGCGCGGAGTACCACTGCTGGGACCATCTCCCTCCATGGCAGTGATCGCATCGACAATATTCAGATCCGGTGTCCTGAGTTGGTAAATTTCGAGCAGCATTCGCGCAAAAAGTTCACGGTCCTCACCAGCTTTGAGATGCCAGGCAATTTTTCCGGCCCCGACTACCGCACCAAAAAGGTTTTTCACCGCACAGGTCATGGTCATCATGCCATGCGTTTTAAGCTTGGGCAGATTTATCACCCGATCCGCCTCGAGATACGGCTTTGCCAGTTCGAAGCGCTTGAAGAGTCCTGGCCCGGCAATCGACTGCGACTCGGTGAATTCAACAAGCTCCGTAGCGGTCTCCTCGAGTACCTGAAGAATACCGCATTTCTCAGCAACATGCCGGAGGCTGCCGATGCCGGGACTGTCACCGACGAAAGGAATGGCGCCCGCCTCGCGAACCATTTCGATGACCGCCCTCACCACCTCCGGATTCGTTGTTACCGCGGCATCGGGAATTTTTGCAGCGAGCATATTCGGCTTCAGCAGAACTCGTTCTCCCGGCCTTACAAAAGCCTCCATGCCACCAAGAGGGGCAAGCAGTCGCGTAAGCGAAATCCTCAGTTCTTTGCGTAAATAACCGGCCGCTTTTTCCAGAATAACTTGATTCATTTCAGTGAAACCTTTCCTCTGGACATTTATTTTTGCCTATGATATTTTCGAATCACTATATCATATCCGGTAAATAAACAAGGGGAGGTGAATATCTTGGCTTATACCATTTCTGACGAATGCATCAACTGCGGTGCCTGTGACGATTCCTGTCCGGTAGCTGCAATCAGCGAATCCGGTGACAAAAGAGTTATCGACGAAGCTGGCTGTATCGACTGTGGTGCTTGCGTTGACACATGTCCTGTAGACGCAATCAGCGAAGGCGTTAGCGAATAGTCTTCAAATTTTCGCAAACACAAAGACGCCCGGATGAACTTCCGGGCGTCTTTTTTTTATCTGCAATCCTGCCTGCACTTGTCAGTTAGTCATACCGTTCGGACTCACCACCTCGACACCAAAATCCGTGGATCCTCTTGGCACGTTTCTGAATACAATCATAAAGGGAATTCCCTTCCCCGGCGGCACCTCCAGGTTCGCCAGGGTCTCTCCGAATTGCT
>Ga0351901_1050_pt1 | contig 39461 bp, 27 predicted proteins | sample BONcelHT113001D4_FD_206875 | JGI IMG/M metagenome (GOLD analysis project Ga0351901, IMG submission 206875) | Enriched cells from coal bed in the Powder River Basin, Montana, United States - BONCAT cells T11 rep1 HSBNCT.T11.300.1.D4 ...
CAACCTATATGATGTCAATATAGGTATGATTCTGACTGGGCTTTATAACAGCTTGTTAAAAAAACTTAAGCCCCTCACATTTTTAGCCTTATTTTTGCCTTGAATCTGTACCTTCGCTTCATGTTTCAATTGTACACAAAATATTCATAAACAATGGATTTTAAAAAACTGAACAACCTGGCAGGCTGGGTAGTATTCCTGATTGCCACCACCGTTTACTTTTTAACCCTTGAGCCAACAGCCAGCTGGTGGGATTGCGGGGAATATATTTCCACTGCCTATAAACTTCAGGTAGGACACCCCCCCGGAGCGCCCCTGTTCCAGATGCTCGGCAGGTTTTTCAGTTTGTTTGCCTTTGGGGATGTCAGCAATGTAGCCCTGATGATGAATGTGATGTCGGCACTGTCGAGCAGTTTTACAATTTTGTTCCTGTTTTGGACAATTACCCTACTTGCCCGCAAAATAGTTTCCATTGACGCCGACGAAACCTTCTCAGGCAACAACCTGGCCATCATTGGTGCCGGTGCTGTAGGTGCTCTGGCCTACACATTCAGCGATTCGTTCTGGTTTTCAGCTGTTGAAGGCGAAGTATATGCCATGTCGTCTTTCTTTACGGCAGTTGTTTTCTGGGCAATCCTTAAGTGGGAAACGGTAGCCGACGAACCACACAACTACCGCTGGTTGCTGTTCATCGCATACATGGTTGGCCTGTCTATCGGGGTACATATGCTTAATTTGCTTGCTATTCCGGCCATTGTTTACGTGTTTTACTATAAGAAATTTCAACCCACTGCAAAAGGGTTCATCGTTTCAGGGCTCATCTCCCTGCTGATACTGGCTTTTATCATGAACCTGATTATTCCCATGATCGTAAAACTGGCGGGATCCTTCGAACTTGCCTTTGTCAATAGCCTGGGAATGCCTTTCAACACAGGAACCTTGATCTATTTTGCTCTGCTTATCGGACTGATTATTTTCGGACTTAAATACACACAAAAACGGGGTAAAGTAATTCTAAATACTGCAATCCTGGCATTTATGTTTATCCTTATCGGGTATTCGTCATTCTTTATGTTGATTATCAGGGCCAATGCCAATACACCGATCAACGAAAACGAACCCAGCGATGCCATTACCATGCTGGCTTATCTGAACAGGGAACAATACGGCGACTGGCCGTTGCTTTACGGGCAGTATTATACGGCACCGATAGAATCCTACAAAGACGGAAATCCGGTGTATGTAAAAGATAAAAACAAAGGAAGATATGTGATTACCGACCACAGACGCAGCACCAAGCCTGTTTATGACAGTCGGTTCTCTACTATTTTCCCGCGTATGTGGAGCAATCAAAAGCCAAGCCACATTAGGGTGTACAAGCAATATGGCGGCGACAAAGGAATTCCTATAAGGGTCACCAAACCCAATGGGACATCTGAAGTGATTATCAGGCCTACTTTTGGTGAAAACTTGAAGTTCTTCTTCTCTTATCAGGTTTCACATATGTATGTAAGGTACTTCATGTGGAATTTTGCAGGTCGCCAAAACGACATTGAAAGTCAGGGCGAATATGAAAATGGAAACTGGATCAGTGGCATAAATGCCATTGACTCGTTCAGGCTGGGGAGCCAGAAAGACCTTCCCGAGAGCATGAATAATCCTGCAAGAGCCCGGTTTTACTTTCTGCCCTTGTTGCTTGGTCTATTGGGCCTTGTGTACCATTTCAACAAAAACCGGAAGGACACATGGGTGGTCTTCCTGCTGTTTGTGATGACCGGCCTAGCAATTATTGTCTATTTGAACCAAACACCTTATCAACCACGTGAACGTGATTATGCCTACGCAGGATCATTTTATGCCTTCGCCATCTGGATTGGATTCGGAGTGCTTTATCTGTATGAACTTTTGAGTAAAAAATCAGGTGCTAAAGCACTTACGGCAGTTGCTGTTTCAGCTGCTGCTCTTATCCTTGTTCCGGGCATCATGGCCCGCGAAGGATGGGAAGGCCACGACAGGTCGGGAAAATATGCAGCAAGGGATTTCGCAATGAGTTATATGGCCCAATGTGCACCAAAATCAGTAATATTTACCAATGGCGACAACGACACTTTCCCCCTTTGGTATGTTCAGGAAGTTGAAAACTTCCGCACAGACATGAGGGTCGTCAATTATATGCTCGCCTCAGGTGATTGGTATGTGCATCAGCTAGGCAAAAAAGTGTACGAATCCGACAGGCTCCCCCTTACCCTGCGCCCCGAACAATACAACAAAGGAGTAAATGAGTATATTCCTGTTCTCGAACGTATTCAGGGGCCTGTGGAATTGAAGGATCTGATAGACTTTGTGGCCAATGAAAGCGATCAGACCAAAGTACCCCTGCAAACAGGCGAACGGATCAATTATTTTCCAACAACAAAAGTTAAGCTAACCATCGACAAACAGGCAGTCATCAGAAGCGGAACAGTCCCCGAAAGCATGCATGACCGTATCGTTAGTGAGATCACCTGGGAAATAAAACAAAACGGACTGTACAAAAACGACCTCATGCTGCTTGACTTTATAGCATCCAACAACTGGGAACGCCCCATCTACTTTACCAACCCAAACAGCGTGAGCAAGGTGCTAAATGTTGACAAATACTGCCACATGGAAGGAATGGTTTACCGGTTTATGCCTGTTGAAGCAGAAGGTGTGGTTCAAAATCTGGGTGGAGTTTATACTGCCGGATCATGGGAACTGTTGATGGAAAAGGCCAGCTGGGGCAACCTTCACCTGCCCGATGTAACCGTTGACCGCGAAAGCAACCGAAACTCCATAATGGCCAAACAAAGCTATGTTCGCCTGGCGCAGGCATTGATCGCAGAAGCCAAACCTGATTCAGCTTCCGCAGTCCTCGATAAGGGAATGTATTTCTTCCCACACGAGAAAATAACTTTTGACTTTTACATGCTGCCCTGGGTTGAAGTTTATTACAGGGCAGATAATATAGAAAAAGGCAACGAGTTAGCCAGGTTACTCCTAAACCGATATCTTGATGATCTGAGGTATTACAACAGCCTCGGTGCTAAATTCAAAGCCTACTATGACAGCAACATTCAGGAAGCAATGGCTGTGCTGCAACGCCTCGCTCAAATAGCAGACCAACACAAACAAATTGAACTGGCAAAAGAAATTGAAGATGCCTTCATGGCACAAATCAATCTTTTTGGCTATTAAGCGCAGTACATATTAAACTTGTTGTGGGAACACAATAACTTCAATCAAAAGCCTGTTTATCAGGCTTTTTTAGCTTTTTTCCAGCCCCAATACCAAAGATAAATCCCAGCCAGAACAAAAGGAATACTAAGCCATTGGCCCATATTCAAAGTCATTGAAGCTTCAAATCCCACCTGAGGTTCTTTCAAAAACTCAATAAAAAACCGTGAACCAAAGATATTGATCAGGAAGACAGCAAAAATAAAACCAGGCTGTTTTTCGCCCATTGACTTTTTAAAATATGCCCAGTATAGGAAAACGAAAGTTGCCAGATACCACAAGCCTTCGTAAATCTGGGTAGGATGTCGCGGATCGCTTCTCAATTCGGGATCGTGGGAGCGCACAAATTGAAATCCCCAGGGCAGATTGGTCACATACCCGAAAATCTCGGAATTCATTAAATTACCCATTCTGATAAAAAATCCGGCAAGTGCCACTACGATCACAATTCGATCCAGTATCCAGATGAGTGGTTTCTGCTGTTTTCTGGCAAAAAAATACAACGCAATGATAATGGCTATTGCTGCTCCATGACTAGCAAGACCACCTTCCCAAACCTTTAAAATCTCGATTGGGTTGGCCAAATAATAAGCCGGTTCGTAAAACAGACAATGACCAAGCCTGGCTCCGACCACTGTGGCGACTATCATATAAGTGGACAACTGATCAAGAACCTTATCGCCAATTTTTTCGCGCCTGAACAAGCGCTGCATGATCATGTAACCGACAATGAATGAAGCTGCAAACAGCGCACCGTACCAGCGCACTCCACGCCCGCCAAGCAAAGGCAACCAGTCAGGAAAAGCAAACACTTCCGGACTTACATCCCAAACAATAGCCAACAGATTCATAAGTTCATGTTTTTTGCAAAGGTAGTATCTTAATAATAACCTGTCAGTAAACTTTACCAACCCTTCCGTTAACCATGTGTTTACCTGTATAGACCAAATTACCCGAAACCAACCATTGTGCCGGCCGATTATTTAGAATGAGTATGATTAAGCTAAGCGGCTTTTATGGCATACAGTAAATTGTTAGTTTTGTAACATTGAAAATTTTACAAGCTAAGTAACTCATTTATCAAGCTTTACGATATGCAAAAACTGCTATTATTAGGTGATGAAGCCATTGCACAAGGAGCCATTGATGCAGGCATGTCGGGCATATATGCTTATCCCGGCACACCTTCAACAGAGATTATGGAATATGTACAGGCCTCAAAGGAAGCCAGATCGAACGGGATCCGCGCCTTATGGTCAGCCAATGAGAAAACTGCTATGGAAACGGCACTGGGCATGTCATATGCCGGCAAAAGGGCTATGGTGTGCATGAAACATGTCGGGCTAAATGTTGCTGCTGATGCCTTTGTAAATTCAGCCATAACAGGTGCTAACGGTGGCCTTATTGTGGTGGCCGCCGATGACCCTTCCATGCATTCATCTCAGAATGAGCAGGATTCGCGTTTTTATGCGAAATTTTCCTTTATTCCGGTGCTTGAACCTGCCAACCAGCAGCAGGCATATGACATGGTGCATTACGGATTCGAGCTTTCAGAACGGTTGAAAATACCGGTAATGATTCGCATCACCACACGTCTGGCACATTCCCGCACAGGTGTCAGCCGGAATGAAAACAGACCACAGAACGAACTTAAACTTCCGGAAAACCTGAGACAATTCGTGCTGCTGCCCTCCATTGCCAGAAAACAATACAGAGAATTACTCGACAAACAAACAGAACTCGAACAGGAGGCTGCACACTCAGGGTTTAATTCGTATCATGAAGGATCTGACAGAAGCCTTGGGATTATTGCCTGCGGTCTGGCCTATAATTACCTGATCGAGAACTTCGCCGGCCATAAGGTTCCTTATCCTGTGCTGCAGGTAGGACAATATCCGGTACCGATTGATCTGTTGAATCGTATTTATGAAGAAAACGACCGCCTTTTGATACTTGAAGACGGCTATCCAATTCTGGAGGAACTATTAAAAGGAACCCTCAACAAAGGAAAGAAAATCAGCGGAAGGCTCGATGGTTCGTTGCCTCGGGATGGTGAACTGAACCCAAATATTGTCGGTAAGGCATTAGGGATGTCGTTTGAAACAGAACTTCAATCGCCGGGCCTGATCCGTAACCGGCCCCCAAAATTATGTGATGGCTGCTCCCACAACGATGCCTTTCTTGCCCTCAATGAAGCTCTGCTTGAGTATGGCCGTGGAAGGGTCTTTTCCGATATCGGCTGCTATACCCTGAGCGCCCTCGAACCACTCGAATCCATTAACAGTTGTGTGGATATGGGTGCTTCCATCACCATGGCTATTGGTGCTGCTGATGCCGGCCTCGTGCCCGCTGTAGCTGCCATTGGCGACAGCACCTTCACCCATTCGGGAATTACCGGCCTGCTCGATGCTGTCAACAACAATTCGCCTATTACCGTTCTGATCCTCGACAATGCAACCACCGGCATGACAGGAGGTCAGACTTCATCGGCCTACGGAAGGGTTGAAGATATCTGCCGCGGTGTTGGCGTGCCCGAAGAGCACATCAAGGTGCTGAAACCATTGCATAAGTTTCATGAGGAAAACGTGAAAGTCATCAGGGAAGAACTCGCTTATCAGGGCGTTTCGGTAATCATTCCGCGCCGTGAGTGTATTCAGACCCTGAACCGGAAAATGCGCCAGAAAGCCAGGGCCAAATCAATGGATGTGTAATCAAAACCTATCAGCAACATGACAAAAGACATTATCTTAGCAGGAGTGGGCGGACAAGGCATCCTTAGTATTGCTGCCTGTATCGGAATGGCAGCGCTGGCCGAAAACCTCCACCTGAAACAAGCCGAAGTGCATGGCATGAGCCAGCGCGGAGGAGCTGTGCAGTCACACCTGCGGCTTTCTTCCGGAGAAATAGCATCCGACCTGATCCCGGAAGGTAAAGCCGACATCGTCATCTCGGTCGAACCCATGGAATCGCTCAGATACCTGAATATGCTCAGGCACGATGGATACATAGTTACCAGCATCAACCCCTTTGTGAACATTCCAAACTATCCCGACATGGAAACCCTGTTGCAGGAAATATGGAAACTTCCAAAGTATATTACACTTGATGCCGACCAGATTGCCAAGGAATGCGGATCAGTGAAAGCAGCCAATATGGTTGTGCTTGGAGCAGCATCACCACTGCTTGGGTTACAGGAAAACAGTTTTACAAAAGCCATCGAAGCTATTTTCGGATCCAAAGGTGCTGACGTGGTTGAACTCAACCACAAAGCCCTCAGAGCCGGCAGGGAATATGCCCTGAATCATATGTAGATTTTCGGGTTCAGTTTGCCATTAATGATTATTTTTGCACGGCTCGCTTGCTAACTTTTAATTTATAAACACTTCAACAGCAGCATCCTTTGGAAGTTGCCTAATAATAACATGAGATATTATTTTACCATCTTCCTATTCATTGCAGTTGCAATTGCCTCGTGCACAAGCAAAAAAAATCATAACACAGAAGTACCCGACATCATCCCGCCCGAGCCTGTCATTATGTATGACATGGTAATTGACTCATTTAATGTGATCCAGGGAATAGTGAGGCCAAATCAGTTCCTTGCTGACCTGCTTCTGGGCTACAATGTTGAATACGCTGTAATTGACAAGATAGCCAGGGAATTCCGCGGAGTATTTGATGTGCGGAAGATCAAAGCCGGGAACCCTTACACCCTTTTATGCGCTCCGGACTCGTCATTTACAGCAAAATATTTTATATACGAAATTGATTACACGCAATTTGTGGTGTTCGGCCTGCGGGATTCCATTTATGCCCGGAGAGGCGCAAAAGAAGTGGAAAAGCGGGTGGAAACAGCAGTGGGGACAATACAATCTTCGCTGTGGAATGCCATGGCTGGCAATGGCTATGACGTGAATCTTGCCATCAGGTTATCAGAAATATATGCCTGGACAATTGACTTTTTTGGCATTCAGAAAAATGACCGTTTTGAGATCATCTATGAGCAATTGTTTGTTGAAAATAAAGCCGTTGGTTTGGGCAGAATATTAGCCGCCCGATTCAACCATTATGGTAAAGACCAGTTTGCCTTTTATTTTGAACAGGACAGCATGGGCGACTATTTTGATGAAAAAGGCCAAAGCCTTCAAAGGGCATTCCTCAAAGCGCCTTTGAAATACAGCAGAATCAGTTCACATTTCTCGAACAGCCGCTATCATCCGGTGCTCAAATACCACAGGCCGCACCACGGGGTTGATTATGCCGCTCCGGTAGGCACGCCTGTTTATGCCATAGGCCAGGGAGTGGTTACCAAAAAAGGATATCAGGGTGGCGGAGCAGGCAATTACCTGTATATTAAGCATAACAGCGTGTACACAACTGCATATTTGCACCTGAAAAGCTTTGCCAAAGGGATCAGCGAGGGTACAAGGGTAAGTCAGGGACAACTGATTGGCTATGTGGGCAGCACCGGCTTATCTACCGGACCGCACCTCGATTTCCGGTTCTTTAAAAACGGAAGTCCGGTGAACCCACTTAAAGTTGAATCCCCGCCTGCAAAACCGGTTGAGGAAAAAAACATGAGTCAATATATGGAGTTGGTGCAGTCAAAGTTGGCAGAACTGGAAAAGCTTCGTTCGGGAACAATGGAAGCAACATCTGTTCAGGATTCTGCTCACGTTGTCCAACCAATTAGCCAACTCAGGGATTAGCCTGGTATGTGCCAATTGCAGCTTGAAGGTTTGAAATAACCAGTCCCGGAATCACAAAATATTTTTATAAAAAAGCGGAAGATTGTTATAAACCTTCCGCTTGATCATTAAGAGCATCATTATATCACGGAAAGAATCCTAAAGATACTCTGAAACTGTTCAGCGAAACTTCATAATTTTTTTCCGTTGAGCCAAACTCATTGTCAATCGTATACTTAAAAGTGCCATCGGCAAAAGTAAAGTGCGTGCCCAGAATGAGCCAGTTCATCAATACCACGTTGAACCCAACCCCGGTCTGCAGGGTAAGCACAGGAGTCCTTTGCTGGTATGTGAATTCTTCGCCATTGGTATATGAGCCATAGACCAGGCCTCCGTAACAGGCAAGAGCACCTATACTCCCATACAAATCGAACTTCAGGTTATTGGAAATCTCGAACCTGAAATCCGGTCCGATTTTATAGTCGGCAAAGAAAAAGGGCAATTTATACCCATCAAAATCAGCCTGAAGATTAAAATCATGAACCTCAACACCCACACCAAAACCGGAGAACAGACCAATATTGGCCATATCGTTGATCATAAAATTATCGCTGAAGAACCTGAACCCTCCCCTTTCGAAAAGAGCCCCAAAACTTGCTCCTGATCCCGGAATAAATGGCCCGTCGGTATAGAAGGCATAAGGATACATCTCTGGCATGAAATAGGTAAGCTTAATATACTTTTGCTTGCCGGCTGTTGTAGTTGTATTGCGTTGTCGGCGTTCTTTCTTGTTGTTTTGTTCAGGAATATCTGAACCACCGATGACTTCTCCGGTATAAACCTGAGCAAACATACTGACTGGCAGCACAAAAAGAATCAAAGCCAAATATCTGGTTTTCATGTTCATTTGCAATTAATGATAAACAACGCTATTGAAGCCTGCTTTGGATTTCGGGCAAAATATTGGCATACTTACGCAGAACACGGTCCCATTCGCGGAACAGTTCATCTGACTTCACACTCGTCAATGGCGACATTGCATATTCACTTACCAGTTTAACCTTAAACGTCAAAGGATTTTCCGAGCCTAGTTTCACAATGATTCTTGTGCGTATGGTGTTCTGCGAAAATGATTTCACTTCCCACGAGGTGCGTATGTATCCTGTTTCTTTATCCGTAATTTCAATGGCATCGATATATGATGCCACGATCTGGTTTATTAATCTCCAGGCATCGTTGTAATTCTTACCCGACCTTATTTCCATATCAATATTAGCAATGTCGGTCTGGATTGATGCATCATAGGAATCATCACGCACCATATCAATGTAATATGATTTAGGTAATGTTGCAGCGTTCTTCCTGTTGCAGAAGGTTACTGTTGACAGCAGATAGCCTGTTTTCTCAGCTTTAACAGTTACGCAACTGTTGTCTAGCACAACAATAGTTACCTGTCCGGTTCCCGAAAGAACGCCGTCAACAAAAATTTTGGCATCGTTTTGCGAAGCACTTACGATGATCTTCTTTTTGCCTGCCAGGGCATCAAAACTGAGCAAACTGACGAGAAAAAAAGCAATAAGTAAAAATTTGGAGGTCTGTTTCATGTGTTGAAGAGTTTGATTGGTTATTTAGATTGTTTCTAAACCGCAAAAGTAGAAATACTTTCCATTGAATATTTAATCTCATTGAATATTATTCAATTCAAAACGAGACTATTGTTAGCTTTTGTCACAATCCTATCAATGATGCATTCTGCTGACAAAAAACATTTTGCCAAGTTTCCTACAAAAAAAAGAGGCTGCCCAGAAAGGCAGCCTCAACAATGAGAAAACACACAAATTACTAGTTGCTATCCCACCAAACACGGCTTGTGGCAGTTTGGCCGGCAGGAACATTGGCTGTATTGTACAAAGTTTCATCCAATGGATACAGATACCTTCTGGGTGTTTCAGTCAGAGCACCACCAGCGGGTAAGGAAAGGGAAGGAAGTCCTGTCCTTCTCCAGTCGCTCCATGTCTCAAGGTTCATAAACATGGCAATGTATTTGCCGGTCATGATCTTTTCGAGTGTGATTGTTACGGAGGTTTCGGCTGCATTTACGGCTTCCCATGTTGCATCGCTTACGCCATGGAACGCGAGTGAAGCCTTAACGCCGTCATTATATGCATTTGCAGCGCGGGTATTATCGGTACCGAAAAATGCTTCGGCTTCGATGAATTTCAGTTCATAGGCATTCATCAGATAAACCGGAGCAGCTTGTGAAGCATAGGCAGGTCCGATATTAGAAGCAGCTGTATTGCCTTCGCCCGGGCCTGAACCAACAAATAATCCATCACCATTTGGCGCGAAATAGCCTACCATACGTGGGTCACCGGTTGCATTCATCAGGTCAACAATACGCTTTCCGACACGGATATCGCCACGCTCAACATCAAACTGATAACGTGGATTCCATTCATTTGAAGCACTTCCAAAGGCAAAAATGAAGTCATCACCAGCTTCAAGCAATCCGCCTGCATTGATGGCATCCCTCACTGGAGCAAGACCATTCTTTTTTGCAAGATGCAAGGCTGCACGTACTTTAAGTGATTTGGCAAGTTTGGTCCATTTTGCAATATTGCCTTTATAGAACAGATCCTCATTTCCAGGTTTTACCACACCGGCAGGATTTGGTTCAACAAAAAGAGCAATAGCTTCGTCAAGCAGGGTGTTGACAGCTTCGTAAACTTTTTGTTGTGTATCATATTGTGCTTTTGTGGTACCTTCTCTGCCTTTAAGTGCATCTGAATAGGGAACATCACCCCACACTGAGGAGATATTAAGCATATTAAATGCTGTGAGGGTCTTAGCAACTCCCATATAATGCTTTGCATCAAGTTCCTCGGCTTTTTCCATCATCACCTTCAGGTTGATGAGCGAACCGCCGTAAAGGGTGTTCCATAGGTTGTTGATATCAGATTCAAGTATCTGGTATTTGTCGGAGCCGAGCATCTGACGCTCAACACCTGCAATATGTTGCATCCAAACACCTTCATAGCGTGTCATATCACCACCATAAGTAAAGGCAAGTGAAGCCTGAGTTGCCGGAAGCAACAAGGGTAGAGAAACATCAGCCGGATTGTTCGGGTCGATGTTGATGTCTGTGTCAATCCATTTCTTGCAGCCTGAAAATATCACTGCAAGCATCAGGACAAGACTAATTTTCCTAATTATATTTTGTCTCATAGTTTTTATTTTTTAATGTTTATTATTGCTTTAAGTGATTAAAGAGTCAGGCGCAAGCCAACTGTATAACTCTTGGTTCCCGGCATATTGAAATAGTCAAGTCCCTGACCGTTTCCGGCACCGATAAGACTTGTTTCAGGATCAATACCCGTATAAGGAGTGCTTACCCAAAGGTTACGGCCCGAAACATAAATTTCAGCGCTGTGGAAGAAGGTTTTGTTGATGATGCTTTTGTTGAGTTTGTATGACAAGGAAACTTCCCTGAGGCGCACCCAATCGGTTTTTTCAACAAACTGAGATGTTGGTCCGAAGAAGCCGCCACCTTCGCCCTGGAACCATGCCTGATCACGAACAACCTTGATGTCGTTCTTGCTTCCATCACTTGCTTTAACACCATCGAATGTATAAACAGCACCATCGTCACGCACGTCTGTATCGCCATGTGTGCCAAAGTGATACATTGCTCCCTTTGTTCCGTTCCACATATAACCGCCGTTCTTGATGTCGAAGAGGAAGGCAAATGTGAAGTCCTTAAATGTTAGAGCATTATTGATACCCATGGTCCATTTGGGGAGTACATCGCCAAGATTCTTCTCGCCGGAAGCGTAGATCGGATATCCATAAGAAGCTGAGTTTGGATCGTCATCAATCAGTATCTGACCTGCATCATTGGTTTCAAAATAGTCGCCAAAAATGCTACCATATGACTGGCCAACAACAGCACGGGCCTGTGCACCAACAAATCCAGAAAGATACACATTGTCGATTCCATCAGCAAGTTTCAGAACTTCATTCTTGTTTTGGGTGAAGTTAACATCAATATTCCAGCTAAAATCGCGGGTTTTTACCGGTGTGGCCAGCAGAGTTAACTCAATACCTTTGTTAACCATATCTCCGGCATTCAAAACAGCACTGTAGAATCCTGATGATTTAGCGATTGGCACAGCAAGTATCAGGTTTTCACTTTTGTTGTCATAGTAAGAAAAGTCCAAACCAAATCTGTTGTCCAGGAATCTTAAGTCGAAGCCAATTTCAAATGATTTCAGCTTTTCCGGCTCCAATTTATTATTTGGAAGGGTTGTTCCAAGGCCAAAAGCTGAAACACCCCAGGCGGGGAATCCAATACCGTCAGTCCATCCATCAGCGTAGCTTGCTTGTTCGAAAGAGGGCAAAGTAGCATATGTGAAGGCATCATTTGCGATCTGAGCATAGGATACCCTGAATTTACCATAAGGCATGATATTGTTATCCTTTAATGCAGGTAGTTCGGTGAAAATAAACGAACCACTTCCGGAATACAGCATGAATGGATTCACCTCATCTGGAAGAGTAGTTGACCATTCGCTACGGACCGTCCCGTTAGCATAAATCATATTTCTGTAGGACACGCCTAAATCTCCATAAATTGCTGCAGTCCTTTTCTTCGATTGGGTTTCAAATGCCTGAACACTTGCAGCATTGCTTAACTGGAAGAAATCAGGTACGGTAAGCGTATTTCCCTGAACGAACAACCTTTGCCATTGCGTCTGGTACATATTATGCCCCAGAATACCCATGAATGTAAAGTCATCGTTGATTTTCTTATTAATGTTCACGAGGAAGTCGCTGTTGAACTCCCGTACAAAATGTTGTTCTTCGTACACACGGCCTGAAGGCACAGTGCGGCTTCCGATGGCAAAGAACTGTTTGCGGCGGTCGCTATAGAAGTCAGTACCAACACGATATGTGAGTGTCATCCAGTCGTTTGCAATGTAATTGAGGGCTGTATGACCAATAATACGGTTAACCTTATCGGAAAACTGGTTCATGTTCACCGTCCAGAATGGGTTGTCATAACCTCCGCCGTTGTATGCATTGCGTTGACGGCCATCAGGCAATTTATATGCTGCTTCGTCATTAGCCGGATCATCAGATCCGCCGGTGATATCAAAATTCATGGGCATACGCATGAGTGCGAGCATAACACCTGAAGTGTTCGAACCCTGCTGAATTCTGGTTCCGCCTGAATTTACATATGAAATCTTGGCATCACTGCTAAAGCGGTCATTTAGCTTGGTTTGACCTGACATGGTAATGTTAGTTCTTTCAAAGGTGTTGTTAGGAACAATACCTGTTGAGCTTGTATTCGCAATCGAAAGATAATAGCTTGTATTTTGGTTCCCTCCTGTTAGTGACAAAGAATTGTTGTAGGAAACACCTGTCTGGAAGAAATTACCTAAGTTGTCGTATGGTCCAACCCTAAGGTCTTGTTTGGCATTTGGATTGCTTTGCCCTACAACATTTCCGTTGGGATAATAAAGGTTACTACCGCCATCAAAACGCAGAGTATCCATTAATGGACCCCAAACACCTGTGCTCGGGTTTAGTGTACCGTCAGGACGAAGATTTCCGCCGGAACCTTGTGCCCATTTATTCTGCATGGCAGGAAGTTGTGAAACCTGCTCAAAAGTTACTGAACTGTTGAAAGAAACAGTTGTTTTCTTAGCCATATCAGTCAACGAGCCTTTTTTGGTAGTGATAATCACAGCACCATTTGCAGCGCGCAAACCATATAGTGCAGTTGCAGCACCACCTTTAAGAATGTTCATGGTTTCGATGTCCTCGGGATTGATATCCACGATACGGTTTGACAGGGCAACACCATACAATAGGTTGTTGCTTCCGTCATTAGGATTACCCGATGTTAACTGAGAGTTATCAATCGGCACACCGTCAACAACATACAAGGGTTGATTGTTTCCGGTAAATGATGCATTACCACGGATGGTCATGTAGCTTGCGGCTCCAAGTGCTCCGGATGAGTTTACGATCTGAACACCTGCAACCCGACCAGCCAGGGCATTGATTGGGTTAACCGTTCCTGAACGGACTATGTCCTCAGAACCTACTGACTGAACTGCATAACCCAGTGCTTTGGATTCGCGGGTAACACCGATAGCCGTAACAACCACCTCGTCGATCTGAAGCACATCAGGCTCCATCACCACATTGATGCTTGTCTGGGTGCCCAGGGCTAATTCGATGTTCTTCATACCAACAAAGGTGAACACCAGTGTCCTGTGCTCAGGGCGTACATTAAGGGAGTACATCCCGTCAAGGTCTGATGTTGTCCCAATCGTGGTACCCTTAACCATCACAGTCACGCCCGGAATCCCCATGCCGTCCTGCGAACTGGTAACTTTACCAGTTACGGTTCTCGACTGGGCAAATGCGAAATTCACACCTGCGATCAGCAAGAACACCAACATAATTGTAATTTTTCTCATAATGATGAATTTTGGTTAGTGAATTGATTAAAACATGTATTTGGTTAAACGTTATAATATGCTTGCAAACGTTTGCAATTAAGGTGCAAGTTAAAACTATCTCCGCGAACTTTACAATAAATTAATGAAAATTTTTTCTAATATTTACCAAAATTAATGCAAACCTCTTTTGAAATCAAGTGTTTGTGGCAAAAAAATGTTCAGAAAAAAAATAAATCTTTGGACACCAACAGGTGATCTAATCTTGTGTTTCCGGCTTTTTTACCGATTTCCGGTGCAAGTAAAGCAACAGCAAAACCAACATAATCAGTAATTCAGCCACGTATTTTTGCCAGCCTCCGGTACCGCTCGGGATAAACTGAAACAACATTACCAAAAGGGCATTGGTCATGAACACCGAAATTCCTGCCCGTTTCCGGCGAAGCATCATCCATACCCCGGTTATGACACCGGCATTCAGCATGAGCCCCGCCAACAAGTACATGGCAATGTTCAATCGGCTAAGGTCTAACTCGGGCACATAAATAATGCCCATTCCGGCAAGAAAATCACTAAACAACAATGCTGTTGCCATCGAAATCAAAATAAGGCCATAATAGGCTATCGCAAAAAAACAAACAAACCTGAACAACAGCGGGTTAGGCCTCCTGCTAGCTGCTCTTCTTTTATTCTCCTGTATGTTTTCATCCGACATAGGCTAATTCATTATTGGTCTGAACCTGAGGTACATCAGGATAAATAAAGTTGCAAACAACAGATCGAACATGGGGTAGGTACCCAGAGGTTTATACACATAAATGGTTGACATTATCAGCATCATCAACTGAGAAATGGCATATAGGTGAAAACCGGAACGTTTCAGTTTCCACATTTGGGCCACTCCTGTAAACGAAACTACCTGCAAAAGTCCTGAAAGCAGAAAAAAACTCCGGTTAATGGATGAGAAGAAAGCGAGATCGAAGCCAAAGTTATCATAGACGCCGCTTTCAATGAGCTCTAATAATGTTGGGTGTACTGAATACACAAACAGGTTACTCACGGCTCCCATACCGCTCCCGATAAAACTGAGCACTAAAATCACCGAAAGAAATGCAGGCCGCCGGGCTGGCTGTAAAGGTTGTTCTGAATTCATGTAGTTCCTTTGCAGTATTATAATTGTTTGTAATGCCCTTAATTCAGGCTGCCAATAAGCCGTTCAACCTCTTCCAGTATTTCGCATGACTGAACCAAAGCTTTCATGCTGTTGTGGTCATCATACAGCGGCCTGTCTACATCGAGAAATTGTACGTACCTGCGGATGACTTCATGGGCTTTTTTTGTTCCCAGTCCAAACTGGTATTCCCTGAAATCAAGGGCCTGTGCGGCTGCCATTAATTCAATCCCCAGGATGCCATAGGCATTATCGAGTATCTGGAAGTTTTTAAGTGCCGTGTTCATGCCCATCGAAACAAAATCTTCCTGATCGGCTGCAGCGGGTATTGATTGAATACTGGCCGGGGCCGAAAGTATTCTTTGCTCCACAATCTGCATATCGGCAGTATATTGTGAAAGCATCAGGCCTGAGAACATTCCGGCGCCTTTGGTCAGAAATGCCGGTAGTCCCACGCTCAAAGCAGGATTGTTCAGCCGGTTCATCCGGCGTTCTGACAGCACACATACCATAGTAACCACTGCTCCTGCCATGTCCATTGGCACCGAAACAGGGCTTCCCTGGAAGTTGGCGCCACTGAGCTGTATGTTTTCTTCGGGGAAGAAGATCGGGTTGTCGCCCACCCCGTTCAGTTCAATTTCGACCTGCGACCGTGCCCAGGCAAGGGCATCATGGGCAGCACCGATTACCTGTGGTGTCGAACGCATACTGTATGCATCCTGAACCTTGCATTTGACGCGTCCTTCGAACAGATCGCCCCCTTTAACCACCTTATTAATGGCAGCAGCACTTCTGATGGCGCCTTTAAATCCACGCACTTCATGGATTTTCGGGGCATAAGGCTTCATGTTGGCCTTTAAGGCTTCGAGCGACATTGCAGCAGCTATTTCGGCTTGTTTCATGAACCGGTCAGCATCATAGAGAAATATAGCACTCATGGCTGTCAACACATTACTCCCGTTGATGGTGGCCAAACCGTCGCGCGCCATAAGCCCCGGGACAGGGATGCCGGCTTTGGCCATCGCTGTCTGGCCGTCCATCAGTTCTCCCTGATAATAAGCTTTCCCCTCTCCCATCATCAACAGGGCAATCTGCGACATAGGAGCCAGGTCGCCGCTTGCGCCTACACTGCCTTTGGTGCATACATATGGGGTAACCCCTTTGTTCAGGAGCTCCACAAGTGTCTGGGTGATTTCCAGACGACATCCTGAATTGCCATGGGCGTGAACATTGATCCTGCCAAGCATGGCACCCCTTACCCATTCGTGTGGCATCGGGTCGCCAATTCCTGCAGCATGGTTGTATATAAGATACTTCTGAAAATCACGGACCTGATCATCATTCAATACTACCTCGGAAAACTCGCCAATGCCAGTATTCACTCCATACATAATCTCACCGGCCACAATCTTTCGCTCGAGCATGGCCCTGCATGCCTGAATGCGTGTAACCGCACCGGGATGGAGTTCAACCTTTTTACCATGGCGGGCTACTGCCACCACATCTTCGATAGTCATTCTGCTGCCGGTAATTACGAGTGTCATATGCGCTTTGTTTTAAGTGTTTTAACTGGTTTGAGCGGCTAAGGTAATTATTTCGTTCGAGAAGGTGATTTGAAACAACAAACCGTAAGTTTATAAAAACAGCTTATACTCTTCATTTTCAATTCTGAAAAGCTGTTTACATTTGCACAAAAAAAATGAATTCCTTCCTTCCGGATGAACTGGTTCGCGAAACCAAAAGCAATCAGGCCCTGCTGTTGTATTTTTTCAGCAATCAGTGCGCCCCATGCCTCAGCCTGAGGCCCAGAGTTGAGCAACTGCTCAAAGATGAATTTCCGCTGATGAAACTCGTTTTGGTTGATTCGTCGGCCAGCCCTGAAGCCAACGCTCATTTTGGGGTATTTGCCAATCCAAGTCTGTTGGTGTTTTTCGAAGGAAACGAGTTTTTCAGGCTAAGCAAATATGTGTCGGTGCAGCAACTCGAACAAACCATCAGCAGACCATATGAATTGCTTTTTGGTTGATCAGGCTGTGATCACACGTCTTTGATCAGGGCATCAGGAATGTTGAGCGGCACAATCCGCAGAAATTCAACGGACTTTGCAATGGAGGTGTACATAATGGTGTCTTTCGAAAGGAATGGCACATATTCCCTGTAGGCCGAAACGAACTCCTCGATAAAGGGGGAAGACTTTGCGGGTCTTCTGAATTCGAGGGCCTGAGCGGCATTGAACAGTTCAATTGCCAGAATACGTTCAAGGTTATAGACCACTCTAAGTGCTTTGGTAGCTGCATTGGCACCCATACTCACATGGTCTTCCTGACCCTGCGATGATTCAATGGAATCAACCGAAGCCGGGGTGCACAGCTGTTTGTTCTGGCTTACCAGGCTTGCCGATGTATATTGCGGAATCATGAAGCCCGAATTCAATCCTGGTTCAGCAACCAAAAATGGGGGTAGTCCTCTTTTGCCGTGAAGCAACTGGTAGGTTCTTCGTTCTGAAATACTCCCCCATTCGGCAAGGGCAATGGCAAGATTATCCAATGCCAGCGCAAGCGGCTGTCCGTGAAAATTACCCGCCGAAACAATCAGGTCATCGTCGGGAAAAACCGTGGGGTTGTCTGTAACCGCGTTAATCTCGTTGCTGAACACGTAAGCCACATAGTTCACTGAATCCTTTGAGGCTCCATGCACCTGAGGGATGCACCTGAACGAATAAGGATCCTGCACATGCTGCTTTGGTCTAGAAATAAGCTCGCTTCCTTCGAGAATTTTACGGATTCTTTCGGCAGTGGCAATCTGTCCTTTATGGTGCCTGATCAGGTGAACCTGTGCACAGAAGGGTTCAATCCGGCCATCAAATGCTTCGAGCGAGAGTGCCCCGATGATGTCGGCCAACATTGACAACCTGAATGTCTTTAACAGGCTGAATACACCATATGCACTCATAAACTGAGTGCCGTTAAGCAGTGCAAGCCCTTCCTTGGATTGCAGCACAACAGGTTCCCAGCGCATGATGTTGTTCACCTCTTCCATTGGACGCACTTCGCCTTTAAAAACCACTTCGCCCATGCCAAGCAGGGGAAGCGACAGATGCGCCAGCGGAGCCAGGTCACCCGAAGCCCCCAGTGAACCCATCTGGTAAACTACAGGAAGAATGTCTTTGTTAAAAAAGGCCATCAGCCGTTCAACTGTTTGTACCTGAACCCCAGAGTGGCCATAGGACAGGCTTTGAACCTTCAGCAACAGCATGAGCTTAACGATCTCATCAGGGACCCTGTCTCCTGTTCCGCAGGCATGCGACATCACTAAGTTTCGCTGAAGCTCACAAAGCTGGTCATGCGAAATACGGGTGTCGCACAAGGATCCAAATCCGGTATTGATGCCATACACAGGCTCGCTATTGCCGGCAAGCTTGTGGTCAAGGTAGTCCCTGCATTTCTGTATCTTCTGGCGGGAGGAAGCGGATAGCTCAAGTGTGTAGTCTTCGCGGAGAATATCAAATATACGCTTAAAGGTCAGCTTTTCGTTGCTGATATAATGTGTTTTCATAAGGATCACTTTTCTGGAACAAACAAAAAAAATTACTGTCAGGTGTTGTGTGCCTTATTGACAAAGAGTGCCCTTCGGTTCACCTGAATCAGATAGGATAATATCCAGTAAATCATTGGTTTTTCTGTTTGATTTCAAGCAGTTTGGATGACAATTGCTGACAGGGAACCGATTGCTGACTTCCATCGGCCATATTGCGCAAGGTAAAGACATTCTGAGCCATCTCTGTTTCCCCGGCAAGCACTACCCAGGGTATCTGCTTCTGGTCGGCATACCTGAATTGCTTTTTCATTTTGTCGGCGTCGGGATACAGTTCGGCATTCAGGCCGGCGGCCCGGCATTCGAGCAGGGATTTGAGACAATAGGCAGTTTCGGCAGCACCAAAGTTGACAAACATAACAAAAGAGCTTTCAGAGGCTGCTTTCGGGAACAGTTCATGTTCCATCATTACATCATAGATTCTGTCGGCTCCAAAACTGATGCCGACCCCCGATACGCCGGGCATACCAAAAACGCCGGTCAGGTCGTCATATCGTCCGCCTCCGCAAATACTGCCCATCTGAACACCAATTGCCTTTACTTCAAAAATGGCTCCTGTATAGTAGTTTAACCCCCTTGCCAATGTAAGGTCGAGTTCGTACTCAAGTGCCGGATTCATTGCTCTTAGCAACGAAAACAACTCTTTTACCTCTTCAATCCCCTTACGCCCAATATCTTCTCCGATAATCAGGCCTTCGAGCAAGTCAAGTTTTTCGTTGGATGAGCCTTTGAACATAAGAACGGGCTGCAAGGCACGAACGGCTTCCTCCGAAATCCCCCTTGAAATAAGTTCCTGATTTACTGCATCGAGTCCGATTTTGTCGAGTTTATCTATGGCAACGGTAATGTCAATCAGGTTTTCGGGGTATCCGATGCTGGCAGCAAGTCCGGCGAGAATCTTTCGGTTGTTGATTTTCACCAGAACTTTAATGTTCAGTGCACTGAACACATCACTGACCATCATAACCAATTCGGCTTCGTTAAGTAGCGAATCGCTGCCTATGACATCGGCATCACACTGGAAGAATTCGCGGTAGCGTCCTTTCTGGGGTCTGTCGGCGCGCCAAACCGGCTGTATCTGATAGCGCTTAAATGGAAAAACCAGTTCGTTGCGGTTTTGTACAACGAAACGTGCAAATGGCACGGTAAGGTCGTATCTGAGTCCTTTCTCACTGATAAAGGGCAATAGTTCCTGGGCCGCCGGAAATGATTCCTGTGGAGAAACATCCGAGAGAAAATCACCCGAATTCAATATCCTGAACAACAGTTTGTCGCCCTCATCACCATATTTACCAAGCAATGTACTGAGGTTTTCCATAGCAGGGGTCTCAATAGGCTGATAGCCATATCGGTGAAAAACCTTACGAATGGTATCGAAAATATAGTTGCGTCTGATGGTTTCCTGTGGACCAAAGTCACGTGTGCCTTTGGGTATGGAGGGTTTCTGGGCCATGGATTGCTCGTTTTTTGTCCGCTTTTAGGAAAAGATAAGCCTGCAAATGTATGCAAACTGACCGGATTTGTAACTATCCGGATGTCTATGCTCAACCTACGGTTATTCCTAATAAGTTTAGAACAGATTGGATGAAGATGACCGTATCTGCATCCCCTTCCTTCGGTGCCCATTGAGCAAAATGCTTATCATCAGCAGGATCCCATGGGCCATCCTTCACTTCATAGGCAACCGAGCCGGTCTCGAGTGAGATAATGCTGTGCCAGGTCCGCGGAGGCAATTCGCAGCCATAGTTTGCAGTGCGGCTGTCAAGTATCATGTGGTCAACAATGTCACCGTCATCGCTGTATTCTACCACCAAAAGCCTTCCCCGCAAACAAAAGAAAGCCTCGGTTTTGTCGGGATTTTCGTGTTTGTGCGGCTGGATGTAGGTTCCCGGTTCCATGGCATTCAGCATCCGTTGCAGGCGATCGGTAGCCTGTGGGTGAAAATTATGGTTCATGCGTTTGCGGGCTGAGGCTGCTGCACGCAACGAAACCTCACTTACCAATGCATCATCAATCCTGATCATTTCTTGTCAGAGGTTTGTAAATCAACTCATCCAGACTTCTTTTCGGCACATGATGCCTGCCTTCATCATCTGTCCAGTATTCCATATTGCCCCGATAATCCACTTCATCAAGCACAACAGTCTGAGCAGGCTTCCCGATGGCTAAAACAAGTATGATCTCTATAAAATCAGGCAGTTGAAAATATTTACCCAGCTCATACCTGTTGATGGTTCTTATAATGCAGCCTCCAAGACCGCGTTCCACGGCTCCCAGCAAAATCGTCTGGGCGGCAATTCCGGCATCAAAATCAGCCTTGTCATTCAATTGTTTATCAAGTAATAATATGATATATGCCGGAGGCCGTTCGTGTTCGGCAGGCCCTTCCCAATCCTTCAGAAACCAAGCCCACTTCAACTGCCTGAACACAACATCAATATCCTGATCTCCGGTTATTGGCAGAAATTTCAGGGCCTGACGGTTCTTAGAGGAGGGAGCAAGCCTGGCAAGATCAATTAAAGTTATTAGCTCCTCTTCCGAGACAAGCTGTGATTGGTCAAACTTCCTGTAACTCCTGTTTGCCTTTACAAGTTCCGAAAACACTGATTTATTGACTTTATTCATATCCCTGCAAAAATACGAAACATTGCGTTCTGTTTGGCTAAGCGTTATTCTACATCACTTCCGGCTTCTGTATGTGTCCAAAACAAGCTTTGTAATTTAAAACCATTCTAAATTAAGAAGTCAGATTCATTCATCGGTTTATGCAACAGAGGAAGGTAGTATTTTAGCGCCTTCATTTATAAACCCAAAATATATGGAACATACACACCTTGAAAGTATTCCGATTCCCTTGTGGGCTTCTATCCCCTTTGTAATCATCCTGTTGTTTATTGCCATTGGCCCTTTGTTTTTTCACCACTGGTGGGAGAACAACCGAAACAAGCTTATTGTTTCGCTGGTATTGGGCATACCTGTATCAATCTTTTTGATTGCTAATGGTTTGTCGCACGACCTGATGCACCAGATGCTATTCGACTACATTCCCTTCATCATTCTGCTGGGGTCGCTGTTTGTGATCACAGGCGGGATTCAACTCAAGGGCGACATTGAAGCCAAACCCATTGTAAACACCATTTTTTTGGGAATTGGAGCAGTGCTGGCTTCTTTCATGGGGACAACCGGAGCTGCCATGTTGCTGATCCGTCCGGTGATCAAAACCAATTCGCAGCGTAAGTATAAGGTACATACCATACTATTTTTCATTGCCGTTGTTGCCAACTGCGGCGGTATGCTCACCCCGCTTGGTGATCCGCCGCTGTTTCTGCTGTATCTGCGTGGCGCACCGTTTGAATGGTTCTTCAGCCTGACCAGGGAATGGGCCTTTGTGAACGGGCTGTTGCTGGTGACTTATTATATTTTCGACCGGTATTACTACAGCAAGGAACCTGCAATCAACAAAATTCTCGACAGAACCCATATTCAGCCTATTTCTCTTTCAGGCAACTATAACTTTATCTTCCTCATCGGAGTGGTGCTTTCGGTTGCCTTCCTCAATGCCAACTACATCCATGCCATCCACGACAACCACAACCTTGCTTTTATACGTGAAGCATCCATGTTGCTTTTTGCCGGACTATCGCTTTATTTCACCCCAAAATTACTCCGTATTGATAACAAGTTTACCTGGACACCTATTATAGAGGTTGCTTTCCTGTTTCTGGGCATCTTTGTAACAATGGTTCCGGCATTGCTGTGGCTGCGCGACAACGCCCACTCGCTCGGGATCGAAACAGCGCCAATGTTTTACTATGCTACCGGAAGTTTAAGCGCTTTCCTCGACAATGCCCCCACAGCCCTGGCTTTTCACAAACTTGCCCTTGGCATGACTGATCCTGATGCTACCGGACTGATTGCCGGAATCCCAGAAGTTCTGCTGACAGCCATTTCAGTTGCGGCTGTGTTCTTTGGCGCGATGACCTATATTGGCAACGGCCCGAACTTTATGGTAAAAGCAATTGCTGAGGAGAACAAAATACCGATGCCCAGCTTTTTCGGATATATGTTTAAGTTTTCGCTCATCATCCTGCTGCCAATTTACATCCTGACCCAGTTGTTATTTATTTAAATTACAATATAATATGAAGTATAAAAGGCGGCTTTTGGCCGCCTTTTATCTTTGTAACACATCAGCAAAAACTGCTGCCCTGACGATACCTAATCCACTTTCAGTTTTTTGTAGCGGATGCGTGTGGGGCCGCTGTCGCCCAGGCGTTTCTTTTTGTTTTCCTCATATTCCGAATAACTGCCTTCGAAAAAATACACCTGTGAGTTGCCTTCAAATGCAAGTATGTGTGTTGCAATTCGGTCAAGAAACCAGCGGTCGTGCGAAATAACCACGGCACATCCGGCGAAGTTCTCAACGCCCTCTTCAAGTGCCCTGAGTGTATTTACGTCAATATCATTTGAAGGCTCATCGAGTAAGAGCACATTGGCCTCCTGTTTCAGAGTCATGGCTAAGTGCATGCGGTTGCGTTCACCTCCGGAAAGTATGCCCGCTTTTTTGCCCTGATCGTTGCCACTGAAATTGAATCTCGAAACATAGGCTCGGGAATTCATGCTCCGGTTTCCGAGTTTGATTTCGTCATGTCCTCCCGAAATGATCTCAAATACAGTTTTTTCAGGGTCAATTTCTTCGTGTGCCTGATCCACATAACCGATTTTAACGGTATCGCCCATTTCAAAGCTTCCTGTATCTGGTTGTTCGAGGCCCATAATAATCCTGAAGAGTGTGGTTTTACCGGCCCCGTTTGGCCCGATCACCCCGACGATACCCGCCGGAGGAAGGCTGAAAATGAGGTTTTCAAACAACAGTTTATCGCCGTAAGCTTTTGAAACATTGCTGAACTCAATTACTTTGTTGCCTAAGCGCGGACCGTTGGGGATGTAGAGTTCGAGTTTTTCTTCCTTCTGTTTTGTGTCTTCCACCAGCATTTTTTCATACGACTGCAAACGGGCTTTTGATTTGGCATGGCGTGCTTTCGGAGCCATACGCACCCATTCCAGCTCGCGCTCCAGGGTTTTTCTGCGCCTGCTTTCGGTTTTTTCTTCCATTTCAAGGCGTTTGGCTTTTTGTTCGAGCCATGAACTATAGTTTCCTTTCCAGGGGATACCTTCGCCTCTGTCGAGTTCAAGAATCCAGCCCGCCACATGGTCGAGGAAATAACGGTCGTGCGTCACGGCAATAACGGTTCCCTTGTATTGCTGCAGGTAGTGTTCGAGCCACTCGACTGATTCGGCATCTAAGTGGTTGGTAGGTTCATCCAGCAGGAGTATATCGGGTTCGCTGAGCAAAAGCCGGCACAAAGCCACCCTGCGCCTTTCACCACCCGACAGGTTATGCACAGGGCTGTCACCTTCGGGACAACGAAGGGCTTCCATTGCCCGTTCGAGCTTCCGGTCTAACTCCCAGGCATCTTTGTGGTCAATGAGTTCAGTGAGCCTTCCCTGTTCCTCAATCAGTTTGTTCATTTCATCATCGCTCATAGGTTCGGCAAAGCGGTTGTTAACCTCTTCATAGGTTTTCAGCAAGTCAACAACATCCTGAACACCCTCTTCAACCACCTGTTTCACCGTTTTCACAGGATCAAGCCAGGGCTCCTGTTCGAGCATGCCGACGCTGTAACCGGGCGAAAAAACAACTTCTCCGTTGTACGACTTTTCCTTCCCGGCAATGATCCTCAGCAGGGTAGATTTACCCGAGCCATTCAGGCCTATGATGCCAATTTTGGCCCCGTAATAAAAGGACAGGTAGATGTCTTTGAGTATCTGGCGAGAAGGCGGTATGACCTTACCAACGCCCACCATCGAAAAAATAATCTTTTTATCGTCTGACATATAGCTATTTATTGTTACTTTGACTGTACTAATTCCTCAAATCTGCTGCTCAGCCTGCCGGTTGCGCTCTCCCAGTTGTAGTTCCCGTGCACAAAGATGAAACCATTGTTTGCAATCTGGTCAGCCTGTTGTCTGTCGTTAAGCAGACTGATGATATGTCCGGCCAATTCAGCTGCAGTAGTGCCTATCAGCAGGTGCTCGCCTTCGGTTCCGCCCAGCGCATTGTTGGCGATAGGAGTAGTAATACAGGGTATCTTCATTGACATGGCTTCGAGCAATTTGTTCTGCAAGCCGGTTCCTATCCGCATTGGGGCAATAAACACTGCCGAAGATGCATAGGCTTCGCGGATGTCATTTAGCCAGCCGCTAACTTTAACTTTTTCTGAGGCAAAGGCCCTCAATTTTGGGTCGGGAGTTGCTCCCGCGAGCAGCACTGTTGTTTTCGGAAGCTTCTGCCAAACCAGTGGCATGATGTCACGTATGAGGAATTCGGCAGCATTGACATTGGGCGGATAAGCCATATTGCCTGTAAACACTACATCATTGGTTTTTATCTGATCCTGTGGCTTAAAAAATCCATGATCCACCCCATTGGGCACTATCATAATCTCTTCTCTTTTTTCATGCGGTATTAAGTCGCGGTCGGGCTTTGAGATGATCGTTTTCACATCGAAACATTCAAACATGGAAGCTTCATACCTGCTGAGCCTCCTGTATTCGGTACGCAGAAATGGTTTTTGGTACCAGGGAGCAACTTCGAGCCTGCGCAGCATTCCCATCGAAAACACATCCTGATAATCGAGTGCCTTGGGGAGCTGAAATGGCCTGAGGTATTCTGCCACCCGCAACAACTGGCCATAAAGCAGATCAGGTTTGTATTCACTGATCAGGGACCTGATACTGCGTTGTGCCGAAGCACTATAAAAGTAGCCCGACTGAAGCGGCCTGCCACTAAACCAGGCTTTCACCAGGTTAACTGCCTGACCCCAAATACCTAAATCAATAAAGTTGATAGACCTACAATAAGGCTGAAGTGCTTTAAATGCCTGCTGTTTGTCGGCTTTCCGGTCGGTGTTCAGGGCGCAAAGGATAATCTCATGCTGTGCCGACAGGCACCTGATCTGATGAAAAGCCCTGAGCTTATCGCCTTTTTCGAGGGGCCATGGAATTCGCGACAGAAGGATAAAAATTCTCATACGGTGAAGTTCATGAAAGTTTCTCCCTGTGGTTAATCAATTGATCATAAAACTCAAGCAGCCTGTTGTTTAGTGTTTTGCGGCTGTACTTTTCGACAATAAGCTGGCGCGCTGCCTTACCTATCTGGGCTGCTTCTTGCGGGTTGGCCAGACAAAACGACACGGCTTCGACAAAATCCACGGGAGAATCTGCAATCAGGATATTGCCTTTGTCGGTGTATTGAATGCCTTCGGCGCCGATAGAGGTTGTGATGACTACTTTTCCCAAAGCCATCGCTTCGATGATCTTGATCCGGATACCGCTGCCCGACAAAAGGGGCACAATGGCGATGGAATGTGCAAGAGCAAACTGTCGTGCATCGGGCACTTCTCCGGCAACTTCCACACCGGGCCTGTAGCCACTGACTAACCATGAAGGCATAAAACGCCCTGCTAAGGTGATGCTGAGTTCAGGGAATTGTCTTTTGAGCACAAGCCACACCTCGTCCAAAAACCACTTTATGCCTTCTTCATTAGGCATCCAGTTCATCGAACCAATATGGTATAAACCCGGCCAAAGGGCGGTTTCAGTATCAGTAGCCCACTCAGCCGGTTCAATTCCAAACGGAAGGTCAATGACCGGAACGGTAGTAAGTGGCCTGAAAAAAGCAGCATCTTTGGGTGTTATGGCAGCAATGCCATCAAACAGTGAAGCAGCCTGTTTTTCGAAGCGTTGCAGTGTGCTGGCCAGGTGATGCAGGTACAATCTTTTCAGTGGATTGGCTGTTCCTGAAGCCATCCGCTTCCAGATAAGGTGCTCAATGTTGTGCGCCCTGAGTACGACAATGGCATTGCTGTGCTTCCTCACAACCTCCACATAGGGCGTCATAAAAAGAGTCTCAAGCTGCACAACGTCAAACTCATATTCGTTCAGGATACGTATCAGCTTTTTACGGTACGACTGGGCAATGAAGCGCTGCACATGATAAGACTTCCGGGTAAATAAATTAAAGAAAGCATCGGTGGCATGTATACCCAGATCAATATAGTCAAATTCGATTTGGGTCTGATTTCTGTATTCTTTGGGCACATCAGCTTCCGTGACCATGAATTTGTCCGAAACCACAGCAAGTACTTTTATAAAGTGTCCTTCCGACGCCAAGCCGCTGATAATGCTGTTCATAGCCATTGGCCCACCTTCATGTGCCGGCCAGGGCGACTTGTTGCACAGAAACAATATCCTCATGCCGTCTGCTTTTTTGAACCTATTCTGTTCTTCATCCGGTTGAAAAACTTTCGCCAACTATCGGTATCCAGCAGAGATGCATCAGTGGTGGCTTTGAAAGCCAAAAACAAACCAACAGGCAGCAGCACCATCGAAGAAAGCCAGACGCCTGTGAACATACTGAGGTCGCCCACTTTGGCGGCTTTTTCACCTGTAATGCTTGTAATGTGGTAAGCCACGAAAAACAACACCGAAATCACCACCGGAAGACCAAGCCCGCCCTTTCTGATGATCGCACCCATTGGCGCCCCGATGAAAAACAGAATAAGACAGGCAAACGACAAGGTGAATTTCTTGTGCCACACCCATTCGTGTTTCCTTATGTTCTCCAGCTGCACGCTGAAATCATTCTTATTGAACACAATATTATCTTTTGTTGTTCTTACAGAATTGATTGCCAGGTCGGTAACAGCTACCCTCTCATTGGGCGGGAAATTCTCCAGTACAGGCATTACAATAGCTTTCTGTGCGGTGATGAGCGTGTCCTTGCTGCTCGTATCCTGCGCCGAGACTAGAAGCCGGTCAGCAGGTCTCATGATCGTTTTCTCAGGCTTAAAGGTAGTATCGAGCGAACTAAGGTGGTTAAAACGCCTGATAAAGTTTTCCTCGTAGCGAAGCTTTCGTTCGGCAAGCCGGATGTTCAAAGAGTCAATATAGTAGTTTAGCTGTTTGATATTCAGCATTGTATAATGATTTTTGAAAAGATCCTCCTGTGTTCTGGTCAGGTTAAAATCACTTAAATCGAATTTCAGGCGTTGCTGTTTGAAGGCTGTTCGTTCAAAAGGTCTGTTTTCGCGGTAGTTGCGTGTCGAATGAATATCGGTGAAGGAATAGCCGTCGAAAAGCGTAAATATGATGCTTTGGTGGTCGTGTCCCAGTTCCATATATCCGCTTGCGGCAGTGGTTACTTTGATGTTGCCTAACCTGTCCGTGTGGTCGTAAATATGAACATCGTAAATCGTGCGGCCGTCATTTTCTTTCTCGCCCACCCTGATCACATAATTCTCAATACCGTTATAAAAGATTCCTTCGTTAATGTTAAAGGCCAGCTTTTGCTGCCTCACATCGTACAGCAGAGACTGAAACTTAAGGTTGGCAACCGGAAGCAGGTTGTTCGAAAAGAAGAAAGCAAAAATACTGATGCCCACCGAAAGCCATATCAACGGACGCATGACCTTCCACACCGATATGCCGGCAGATTTCATGGCTACTAACTCATAATGCTCGCCCAGGTTTCCAAATGTCATGAGCGACGAAAGCAGTATTGCCAGGGGCAGCGCCATAGGCACAAAAGTGGCTCCGGCATAAAACAACAGGCGCAACACCACATCCAGCTCGAGCCCCTTGCCAACTAGGTCGTCAATATACTTCCACAGAAACTGCATGAGAAGGATAAACAGGGCAATGAAAAACGTCAGGACAAAAGGCCCCGCATAGGATTTCAGCACAAATAGATATATCTTCTTCAAGGCTTCAGATTAGTGTTTCATCCAACGGGCAAAGATAAACAGTTTGGCCGTGTCAGGACAAACGGTTTGCAAGGGCGGATTGTTGCAGGAAGGAATTGTTTTTTATTGAGCGTTGGGAATTAGTCTCAGGCAAGGTCAAATGCTTCTTATTGCTCAATTATCCGGATAGACACGGATGAAAATACTATGCCCGTTCTTCAACAGAATTCATAATAGGAAGTGATTTAGCTGCTTCGTAATCCATGAGCAAGCCTTGCATTTCGAATTCTCGTTTCAATGTATTCATAAGCTCTTTCACCGAAATAATCCTATCCGTGCGCCAGACATTGCTGCCTGCAAATGCATAGCCTCTGTTGAAATTACCGCGCAGGGCAGATGTAAGGGCTGCCATAATACAATACGGTGCCGTGTTGATGTTGCAGGTAAGAATACAATCAACCGGGCAGGTTTTGGGGTGTCTTTTTCCTTCTTCTACCTCATCAAGGAATACCGACCTGATAGCCCTCCCCGGCATGCCAACCGGGCTCTTTATGATTACAACATCTTTTTCAATGGCATCAAGATAAGTTTGCTTAAAGGCATCAGAAGCATCGCATTCGAAAGTAGTTACAAAACGTGTTCCCATCTGAACACCCGAAGCGCCCAGCGCTAACATGGCAGCAATATCCGCTCCGGTATAGATGCCACCCGCAGCAATTACAGGTATGTGTTTCAATTGCCTTGACGTTATCATGTACATGGCCTGAATAACTTCCTTCAGTATGACCTCAAGTGAAAAGTTCTGGTCTTCGATCTGTTCGGGTTTGAACCCAAGATGCCCACCTGCTTTTGGGCCCTCCACCACAATAGCATCGGGCAGGTAGTTATAGTTGTTCAGCCATTTGTTGCAGATCAGCGTTGCCGCCCTCGCTGAAGAAACTATCGGTACGAGTCTTGTTTTTCCTCCCGGTCTGAGGTATTTTGGCATATCAAGAGGCAGGCCTGCCCCGGAAAAAATCAGATCAATGTCTTCGTCAATGGCCGTGCGCATCAGATCACCGTAATTTGTCAATGCAACCATAATGTTTACACCAAGCACCCCTTCGGTTAAACTTCGGGCCTTCCTGATCTCACTTCTCAGGCCATCAATATTGTGCTGCATATAATTCCTGCTTGTTCCATAACCGATCATTCCCAATCCGGCAGCCGAGATTACCCCGACACCTCCTTCATTGGCCACTGCTGCTGCCAGTCCCGACAACGAAACCCCCACACCCATACCTCCCTGAATGATGGGCAAGGCAATATGATGGCAGCCAATATCTAACGATTTTAACTTCATGTTTCTAAATATTTACAAATGAGATATTTACAACCACAAAGGTACAATCGGAAATACCGTTCAGCGCATAAATGGGATTAAGTGTCCGAAAAGGGCAGTAATGCTTGGTTTAGGGATGAAATGTGATTTCTTAGGGACGAACAGCGAAAAACAATCATTGCAGAAACTGACCTATGACTCCACATTTTCAGGAAACAGAATAATTTACACTGAAGGATTAAACAGCGGTGGGAGACAATATTTTTCGAAAAAGTGCCACTTTTTCACGCGAAAGGGGGATGCTAAAATCAAGCCCTTCTACTTCAAGGGAAAATACAGATGATTTATTTACCAGCCGCGAAACCTGACTTGTGTTGACCAAACATCGCCTGTGGCTTTTTTTGAGTGTTTCATGACAAAGAAGGACTTCTTCTACCGATCGCAATGTTTTTCTGAGAATCTGTCTTTTTACAGCAGAACCTTCACGATAAAATATTTCAATATAATTGCTCGCCGACTGAATCAGGATGAGGTTTTTCAAGTCTTTCTTAAAAACATCCCTGCCATTGTCCGACGAAATACTGATCGTTTGGTCTGCAGTGTCAATTTCTTTCGTTTGTTCCTCATGAAACCAGTGACGCCCCGAATCTATGGCCTTCACAAATTTTGTTTTTAACGAATTGTTGTAATTCAACAGGTTGAATAATATAAGGGGTAAGAGCGAAAGTGCTCCTGAACGAAATAATGTCAGGGTTTGCATGCTTTTTACATCAAAAACAAAAGCAGTCAGGGCAAATCCACCAATCAGTGCAGCAAATATACCTGCATTCCAGATCAGCTCTTTTCGAACTGTCCACTTGTCTGATTCAAACAAAGCAGGCAACAATCCGGGAAAAATCAGGGTACTGAAAAACAATACTGCTGCACTAACCAAACCCATGGCAAGCACAAAATAGCCATCCTTAACAGAAGTCATAAAGTTGATGCCAAAAGGCTGGAAATACAGCAGGAGCAACATAAACCCCATGCTCACCAGCATAATTGTACGCAGGTTGTGCTTGAAATTATTGTTGAAATGATATGGCTGATCCAGATTTTCGAACATCCGTTACCTATAAACTTTTTGTAAAGATACGCCAAAATATAAGGCATGAAACTGCTGTTGTGCAAGAGCTTTATAAACAGCTGTTTAGAAAACTCCAATATTGAAAGAGTCGCCTGAATATGGGAAGGCACTTTCTGTACTGACAGATAATCCTTTGCTAAGTCTTGGCTGTAAACAATTTAATATGAACTGTTTAATCAGTTTTCTGATTGAACCTCCGGTCATGCACAGCAATCCCGGCAAAATATACACATTACATCGGAGGCTATTAAAACCTTTCAACAAACACTATTCTTGCTATCTGACAAACATCAGCATAGTATAACAAACATCTTAACCTCTTGTTTTATTCCCGTCGAGCAAAAATTCTTATCGCTTAAATATGAATTAATTAAGTGATCAGATACATATCCGGTCAAAAAAAACACGAGAAAACTAACTATTGTTGTGAAATATTATTATTTTAGCGACGCAAATCAACTGTATACAATAATAAACCATTGTCTAACTAACACTTAAAATTCATGAAAAAATTTGTACCATTTTTTATTCTGGCCCTTATTCTCAGTTTTGCTGTTACAGCGCAACAGAGTCTTCAGTTAAAGGGCAATGTGAAAGAACTGAAAGCTATTGACAAAACACAGCAGGCAATAGATCCTGTAAAGACTTCCACGGTTCCTTCAACCCAGCCTGTAGCACAGCCATTTATTCCAACAGCTGACCGGAACACCAATGTTGTAACAGTGGTTGACATCGGCACATCAGCCAATGCTTATGGCTATTATGCAGGTGCCCGGTCAATGGTATGGGCTGACCCTAACTTGAACGTGGTAACCAATTTCCACCGCATGGGCGGAGCAGGTGACCCGGGAGGATATTCAGGCGACCTTGGCGTGGATATTTCACTTGACGGAGGAAACACATGGACCAATAACGTTGAGGTGTACAAAGCAGTGAACAATACTGGTGGTGAGTATTTTGCTGATGCAGCCCGTTATCCTAATCACGGTATCTATAACCCAGCCGGGAACACCGACCTTGCCAATTCTTGGGTAGTGTTTTTTGCGCCTAACCTCGATCAATCGAACGGAGGCACCTGGGGCGGATACAGCCACGGAATTGCCAATGTTGCTGATCTCAGTCAAACAACTTATAACCTGATTACCTCAAACGACGGTTTGCTCAGGTTAATCCCCTCAGGATATGACATGACAAACACAGGAATGTCAATTGTTGCTGATGTTAATTACAATGCAGGAAACAGCACATACCTGCAAAGCATCATCCTCACCAAAGGAATGTATGAAGATGGCGCACAGGATTTTGTTTATGAGACCACTACTGTAGATCATTTCACTGTTGCCGGATTAGCAACCGGACCTGCCGAAGTAAAAATTGCCTTTGCTGCTGACGGACTGACCGGATATCTTGTTGCCCTGTCTGATGACGGAACTGCTGAGCAAGTTAGCGGATTCCCGGGATTTTACCCGATTATCTTTAAAACCACTGATGGTGGTGAAACATGGGGTGATGCAACTTTCATTCAACTTGGTGGTGTTAATGGTATGCCGGAAATTGTAAACGGGCACCTCACCGATGCACAGATTGCTGATCTCTACGAAGAGCCTCTTCCTGGTCGTGAACAAATTCCCTATACTACTGCTTTTGACTGTGATATTGCAGTTGACGAAAATGGAAATCTTCATATTGCTGTCGTTATAGGTGTCACAGGAAGCAATGCCTACAGTATTATTTCTGCCTCAAACTACCTTGCAGCCTATGATATTTTCACCAGTGATGGCGGAACCACATGGCATGCTATCAAATTATCGCAGATCAGACAATTCAGAGGCACCTGGGGTACCATCAATGAAGACAACCGCATCCAGATTACTTCTACATGGGACCGCAGCACTATGTTTATTTCGTGGCTTGACACCGATCTTGAAGAAATTGAAGACAACAGCCGTCCCAATGTATTCTCACGCGGAGTAAGGCCAAACCAATGGGGAACTGCCGACCTGACCTGCTATAATGGAAATGACGCGGCCACTAATGTAACCCTGTTCTCGGTTGCTATGTGGAATGCTTCGTTTACATGTGTATCTCCCTATGTACTTGAAGATGCCGGGAAATACACCATCCCGATGGTTTATCAGGCCCTCACCGACAATAATGATGTGTTGCCTGTACAGTTCAAATACATCAAGGATTTCTACTTTACCGACAACGATTTCTGTATCATTGGAACTCCTGAGAGAGCAGAAAACAAGAAGTTCGAAGTTAGCCAGAACTTCCCCAACCCATTCACCGGTCAATCTTATATACAGGTTAACATGTTTGAAGGTGCTGACCTCAATCTGGAGATATATAACATAACCGGCCAGAAAGTGGCTGAAAAACAATTTGGCTACCGCACAGCCGGAACACATTCACTTACCCTGGACGCCGGTAACCTTCCGGGCGGAATTTATTTCTACACCCTTAACAGCGGATCTAACAAAGTTACCCGCAAAATGGTGATCCAATAAAGTGATTACTACAATAAACCAAGAGCCGCTCCTGTTTCGGGGCGGCTTTTTTTATTCCTGCACATATGGATGTTTCAGACAAATTATAACACCATATGCAGGGCATGTAAACCTGAATGTTCTTTACGCGACCCTTGAACAATGCCTGCCTTCCAGATTTTAACAAATATTAAACTGATACAAGGAAATATTGCTGTGCACGGGAGTCAACCACATTAAAAATATTATCTTTGTACCTCGTTTTAACAAACCCATAATTAATAATCAACATCAAATCATTAACAACTATGAAAAAAATTGTACTCTTAGCATTAGTACTGGGGGTTGGCCTCATGGCAACAGCCCAGCGTTCGGTGCAGCTGAAGGACAACCTGAGGCAACACGCAGCCATTCAAAAAATGATGGTAGGCATTGAACCCATCAAATCCACTTCTGTGGTTCACGCCCAACCTGCCGACATACCATTTCTGCCGGCTGACCGCAACACCAATGTTGTTTCTGTTATTGATATAGGTACATCAGCCAATGGATACAGCTATGGTTATGCAGGCGGACAGAAGTCAATCGTTTGGGCCGATCCCAACCTGAATGTTGTGACCAACTTCCACCGCATGGGTGGCGCCCTCGACCCGGGCGGGTATTCAGGAGACCTTGGCTATGACATTTCAACCAACGGCGGCAACACCTTCACCAATATGGTGGAAATTTACCAGGCCGAAACCAATGCAGGAGGCGAATATTATGTTGACGCAGCCCGTTATCCAAACCACGGTATATACAACCCTGCCGGAAACACCGACATCAACAATGCTTTCCTTACTTTCCATGCTGCAACATTAGACGGTTCCAATTCTAATACCGCCAGCGGCTGGGGAGGATACGGTTTTGGAGTTGCAAACCTTGGCGATCCCAGCATCCGCACAAAAAACCTGTGGTCATCTACTTCTACCGTAAAACAGTACATTCCTGATGCATTTGACATGACCAATACCGGCGAGGTATTTGTTGTGGATGTTAATCAGGACTGGACAAGCGGTTCTCTTGTTTATCTCAACAGCCTGATCGTTAACAAAGGCACCTGGGATGCTGATCTCGAAGATTTTGTTTATACCCAGGAACTCATTGATGCTTTTGTTGATGCCGAAACCTCACGCCCTGCCCACGTTTCTGTTGCTTTTGGTCCTGACGGGCAAACCGGATACATTTCGATGGTAGCTGACAATGGTACTACTGACGTTATCAGCGGTGCTAAAGGATTCTATCCCGTTATCTACAAAACCACCGACGGAGGTGCTACATGGAGCGACCCAACAGGTATTCAGCTTGCAGGCCCCAATGGAATTGACGGAATTGTGAACGGACTTCTCACAGATGAACAAATTGCTGAATTATACGAAGTACCTCTTCCGGCACGTGAAGAAATTCCATATACAACAGCTTTTGACCATGATATTGCTGTTGATGCAAACGGTAACCTTCATATCGGAGTCGTTATTGGTGTTGTTGGCTCAAGCAACTATTCAATTGTTTCTGCCTCGAATTTCTTTGCTGCCTACGATATCTATACAACTGACGGCGGATTAACATGGGAAGCCAAAAAACTTGGTTCGATCAGGCAACTCAGGGGTTCGTTCCCGGATGATACTTTCACCGAAGACAACCGCATCCAGATAACAACAAGTTTCGACCGCAGGGCTGTATTTGTCAGCTGGCTCGACACCGACCTTGAAGAACAGGAAGACAACAACCGTCCGAACATTTTCAGCAGGGGACTAAAACTGAATGATTGGGGTTATTGGGACATGACATGCTCAGGCGGAGCCAACACAGCTACCAATGTAACCCTATTCTCTGTTGCCATGTGGAATGCCACTTTTGGCTCGGTAGCATCATACGCACTTTACAGCGATGGAAAATATACGATTCCCATGACCTACCAGCCATTGGTTGACAACAACCCGATCAACCCTGTTCAATACAAATACATCAAAGATTTCTTCTTTACCGATGCTGATTTCTGTATCGTCGGAGCTGAAGAAATTAAAGCAGCATCAGTTGCACAGGTAAGCCAAAATTTCCCGAACCCCTTCACCAGCGAAACTTATGTGAATGTTCAGCTTACATCCGGCAATTCTGTTGGCGTAGCAGTATATAACATTACAGGACAGAAAGTGTACGAGCAAAGCTATGGCTACCAGCCTGCCGGTTCGTTTACCATGACGCTTAAATCAGAAAACATGCCTTCAGGTATTTATTTCTACACCGTTTCAGTTGGTGCTGAAAAAATTACCCGCAAAATGATGGTTAACTAAGCAACTTTGAATAGTATTAGTTAGTCTACTTACACCAATATCAGGAGGCTGTCTCAGAAGGACAGCCTCTTTTTTATTCTGCATATTTGGAATTTTTGCTTACTTTTGTGACGATAACATTTAATCTGAAAAAATTAACCTATGAAAAAAGCATTACTTTTTTTATTCGCAATCGCATTGTCTGTCAGCGTTATGGCTCAGACTCCGCTGAAACAGCAAAGCCAAAATCTCAAGCATGTTTCGATGACAAAAACCACCCCTCAGGCAGAATATAAGACTTTTATGCCGGAGGCCAATCCTTTTGTTTCGAACGTAAAAGCGCCTGATATCGTTATTGGTAGCACCCGTTATGACCTTCAGTCGAATTCATCAATGATGCGCAGGGTTCATGCGTATCCCGATGGAACCATTGCAGGCACGTGGACACGTGGAACTGCCGAACCGAGTTTTCCTGAAAGAGGCACCGGTATTAACTATTACAGTGCAGGTGCATGGGGTCCCAACCCGACTGCAAGGATAGAGCCTGTAAGGACAGGATGGCCTAACTACGCACCTTATGGTGAGAATGGCGAGATTGTATGTGCGCATACAGGCGGAACTGCCGGTCTTATTTTCAGCTGGCGCGAAAACAAGGGCACAGGTGACTGGAACAATTTTTACCTCACCGGTCCTGTTGGTCACGAAGACCTGCTTTGGCCCCGCATGATCACCACTGGTGAATTCAATGATATTATCCATGTAATTGCAGTTGCGCCCAGCACAGCCAATGGCGGATCACCTTACGAAGGTCTCGACGGAGCTTTATTGTATAGCCGTTCATTTGATGGCGGACAAACCTGGTCGCCTCGAAATGCTGTATTGGACGGAATGAGTTCGGTATTTGTTTATGGTGTTGGCGGTGACGAATATGCATGGGCTGCACCTTACGGCGAAACCATTGCTTTTGTTTGGGGAGGGTTTCTCACCGACGGCGTTGTTATGAAATCGGAAGATAATGGCGACACCTGGGAAAGGATGCTTTATTATGAAGCTCCATTACCAAGGTTTAATAACGAAGTTCCACTTACGATTCACGGTGGAATTGACAGCTATCAGGCTGCCGTAATTGATGATCAGGGAAGGGTACACGTTGCTGCCGGTCGTATGATGCACGCAGCAGACGGATCAGGTGGACCAACCAATTACTATCCCTATTCCAACGGACTATTATACTGGAACGAAACTTTGCCTCCAATGGATAGCGTCATCGTTACCAGCAATATTCTCGACCCAAGTGGCATGCCTTCACAATATCTGCTTGCTGAAGTTGTGGATAATGGTGTAGATTCAATCGTTGGTGTTGCTACCTATCAGGCTTCATTAACCTCAATGCCTCAGTTAGCCTTCGACTATGAAAGCAACATTTTGTATGCATTCTATTCGGGTTTAACATTGGGATTTGACAATACAGAATTCAACTACAGGCATATCTGGTTCCGTTTTTCAGAAGATTACGGACAAACATGGAGTGAGCCAGCTGACCTCACCGGAGATATTTTCCATATCTTCAGCGAATGCGTTTTCTCGAGCGTTGCTTCCCATATTTCTGACAAAGCCCACTTAATCTATCAAACGGATAATTCACCTGGTATCAACCAACGGTTCGAAGGACATGGTGTTGTTGATAACAACATTGTTTACCTACCTGTAAACTCAGTGGTTGGAATCAGTGAAAAACCCGCTGCTTCTCTGAACATAGAGCATGTATTCCCGAATCCGGCATCTAATGAAGCCAGTATTCTTGTCTCAGTCAACAGTCCTTCTGTTGTAACCCTGAGCCTTGTAAATATGCTCGGACAGGAAGTTATGTCAAAACAATCCGCTCTGAACTACTCTGGAACCCATCATTTGCGGTTCAATGTTGAACAGATTGAAAGCGGCATCTATTTCGTAAAGGTTTCTTCAGGAAATAAAGTATCTACTTCTAAAATTATGGTCAGGTAACTACCATCATTTTCACGAAACTTGCAAAAAAGAGGCTGTCTCAGAAGGACAGCCTCTTTTTTTTCTTCATGAGAAAACACTCCAAAAAAAAGCCGCCCGGGAAGGCGGCCCAATTATGAAAAACAAACAAAACAAGTATCTTAACGCAGTATGCAATTCAAAGCTTGTGCCAAAAAATAATAAGCCTGTTTTTCAATAATTTAGAAAATTCATAGTATAGCAATTTGTCCAACATTGGGATAGATTCTCCAATCTCTGGAATTTGATCTGCTTCTGTTGATGGTTCGCTATGAGGCCGTGATGAGTTAATTCATTTAAGCAGAATCTTTTACGGTTTCTTTTGTTTTTCAGGCCTGCTGTTTCAGAAGAAAATAGATGGTTCCGGTATTTTCCCAAAAATAGAAAGTAGTATTGAGCAAAGTGTGGTGTCCTTTTCATTCGTGATCAAATCCCTATAAATGCACAAACTATCTGCTTTGCAACTATGGCAAAGAGGTACCAAAGTGATTATTGAGACTTTCTTTGAGAAACTTTGGGCCTTCTTTGTGGGACTTTGTGCAATAGCAATATCCAAATGATCTTATGATGCACAGTAAGCAATTAAACCCGTATTTTTGCCCGATAATTTACCTGACATGCGTGTATCGGCTATTTTCCTTTTTTTTATGTTGCTGTGCGGCACATTATTGCACAGCCAGACAACTGATCCGGGTCGGCTGAACCAGATTGTTTCATTTCTGGCTTCCGATTCACTTAAAGGCAGGTTTCCCGGAACTGCCGAAGATATGGTGAGTGCCCAATACATCAGGGAGGATTTCCGGGCCTCGGGATTGAGACTCCCCCTTGACGAAGGTTTTCAATACTTTAAGGTAACTACCTCGGTAGAACCTTCATCTGACAATGCATTGAGCATCGCAGGAGTGGACGGAGTTTACGGACAGGATTTCAGCCTGTATGCCTTCAGCAGCAATGCTACTGTGTCGGGCGAGGTGGTCTTTGCGGGTTTCGGTATCAGCGTGGAAACTTCCGACTGGCAGCGGGACGACTACAGCAACCTGGATGTAACCGGCAAATGGGTGCTGGCACTTAAAGGTGATCCCGAGCCAAAAAATAATGACAGCAAATTTATACCTTATGCAGATGTTCGCAGCAAAGCCCTTTTTGCCCGCGACAAGGGAGCTAAGGGACTACTGCTCATTGGCGGCTCAGCCAATCAGGCCAATGA